>JAABUX010000448.1_pt1 | contig 70166 bp, 68 predicted proteins | sample 5561851 | NCBI WGS metagenome assembly JAABUX01 (sample SAMN10711883, study PRJNA513361) | rock metagenome | isolation source: Antarctica rocks | place: Antarctica: Victoria Land, Richard Nunatak red sandstone | collected 2016-01-03
CATGGGAGGGGCCGTGTTTCCAGCCTTTTTCCAGGGCGGCGCGTTCCTCTTCGGTCAGTTCGATTGCCTTGATTTTAGCCATAAGGCTATTATAGCATAGTTTAACCTATTTATGAACAATTACTTATCGGCAGGGGTAAGGCGACCGGCGGCCATTTCTTCTTTAATGGCGCGATCAAATTCACCTGCAAGATTTTGTTCAGCATGAGCCTGGGCACGGTCAATGCTACCATCACCGTGTATGAATGTGGTGTCCGGTTTATCCCCTGCGTATCTGGAACCACCCTCAAAGACCCTGTTCTGTAGCCCTTTTATATCTGTTCTAGCCACGCCAACACACCCACCTGTTGGCTTTCCGCCTTTGAGGCCACGCAGGACGCGAGCATTCGCTCGCGTCTGAGCCGTTTCTTTAACCAAACCCGAGTCTTGAGTTGAAAACTGGGTATTAGCTGTCATCTGCTTATAATAGTAGCAGTTAACCCGTCTCAATCTTAGCGTTCGCTTGGCTCTATTTCAGATAAGCAGGTTGCCACTCAAATTCAGATCAAATTCAGAAAGTAATTTCTGCTGCCAATGCTGCTAATAGCAACTGAGGGCGTAAACACAGCAATTTCAACCCAAGACTCGGGTTTAATGAGGCTGATCGCCTGAGTGTTGGGTCTTTGGGCACTTCTTCTGAAGAGAGACGTTGTGCAAACGGTTCGGCATTGGGTTCAGGCAACCCACGATGGTGTGCCGCTCCGCCTGTGCCGATTTCTGATAGTTCACCGCTCTCCATCTTCATCACGCCGAGCCTGCCGATGGGGTGGGTGGTGGCCCCGCCGCCCCCGCCGCCCGCGTGGGCCACCTCGGCCCCCTGTCCCGCGCCCTTCCCCCCGCCGTGCCACCTGTCATGCAGAGCGGCGGCATCCTTTTCCGCTTTGCGAAGGCTCCCCGGCGTGTGCGGGGCCAGCGGGTCATGCGGGTCTCGGCCCCCCGCCGCCTTCCGCTCCCGGTACTTGGCGACCGCCGCCCTGGCCCGCTGCGCCTTCTCCCCCGCCTGACGCACCGCCCGCCGTGCCCCCGCCCCCGGTATCTTCCCCCGCAGCGCCGCCCGCGCCTGCGCCACCTGCTCCTCGGCGGCCTTCAGCCGCGCCACCGCCGCCGCTTCCCCCGGCGTGCCTTCCGCCGCTCTGAGGCCCGCCTCCGCCGCCGCCCGGCCCAGGTTCGCCGCCCGCAGCCCCAGCCGCAGGTCGTTGAGGGCGCCGGCCTCCCCCAGACCGGGCACGATCACCGACGCGGCGTTGGCAGTGGCCTGGCCGGTGTCATAGGCGCTCTTCTTGTTGAACGGGTTGATGCCGTCTATGAAGCCGTGTCCCAGGCTGCGGGCCAGCGTGCCGGGGGCGGCTTTCTGGCCGTCCGCGCCGGGGACGAGGGTGGCGAGCTGGTCGCCCAGGCCGTGGGCGGCCTGGTAGATCTTGACGGGGTTGACCATGTCCTCGCTGGCCTGCTGGGTGCCGCGCCGAAAGTCGTAGACGCGGCGCAGTCCGGTCCACAGGCCGGTGCCGAGGTCATGCCAGGTGAGCAGCGGCGTCTCGTCGCTCGGCAGCGGGGCCGTCCGTGCCTGGGGGCAGCCCTGGGTAGCCCTGGCGGGCGGCGGGGCGTGGTGGGGCGGGGCGTGGTGCGCCGCCTTCCTGGGAGCGGGAGCCTGCGCGGTGGGGGCGGGCGCGGGCGGCAGGTGCTGGGCCGGGTGCGCCAGGCTCATGGCCGGGTCGGGCGGGCGCGGGTTGGCGGGCGGCAGCAGTTTCCGCAGGGGGCCGAGGTGGTCCAGCACCGCCTGGGTGACGCCCCCCCTGGCGCTCAGGTACTTCCGGGCCGCCTGCGGCCCCAGGTGGCCCCCGATGAGCTGGGCCAGGCTGGGGAACAGGCCCAGCGGGTCGGCCTGGCCGATGGGGTCTTGGTCGGCGTAGGCGTAGAGGTTCAGCCCGCCCGCCAGGCCCAGCGGGTCGGGGGCCAGGTAGCGGCCCCGGCTGGGGTCGTAGGGGCGCCACCTGTTCTGGTGCAGGCCCGTCTCGGCGTCGTGGTACTGGCCCGGCAGGCGAAGCGGCTGGCGCACGCCCTCACGGCGGACGTGGGCCTGGCCGTAGGCGGCGTAGGCGGCGGCCCAGGTGAGCCGCCCCTGCCCGTCCGTCAGGCGGGTGGGGGCGCCCCGGCTGTCCGTGTGGCAGCAGAAGACCGCCCCGTCCACGCGCTGGGCCAGCGGCGTCCCGGAGCCGGGCAGGAACAGGAAGTCGCGGGCCTCGACGGTGTCGCCGTCGTCATCGGTGACGGTCTCGGACAGGGGCTGGTCGCCGGCCCAGACCCAGCGCGTCTCGGTGCATCGGCCCCCGGCGTCCTGGACGCGCTTCCACAGGCGTCGCCCGAAGGGGTCGTAGCCGTACTCCGCGTTGACGCCGCCGGGCAGATCGGTTCTGTTCCACTAATATAGCCTGATTCTCGCCCTGCCAGTAAATGTCTTTATTTGGCTAGAAGTCTTAGCCGTGTTAGGTAATGTAGATTAAAAGACCATAGTTTTGCCGAGCGGTGTCGTGATAGAACTTCTTCATCTCCACGAAATTGTTCAGCAACCACTGGAGAGCAGAAGCGTCTTCGCTCCATATCTCAGGAGGAATACTGTTCTCGATGAGAATCTCCGGGTTGTACCATAATCTTAAATCTGAAACACCGACTCCCACAAGCCTAGGTGCCATATAAGCTACCATACCGGGGGGGACACAGCGGACCATGCCGAACGCACACTTATAAGCAGTAGGCTCTCCTCCCATGAGGATGTTTTCCAGTGAGTCTTCATACCACGGAGTCCCTCTTTGGATAGCCTCATACTTCAAGATGGGTACTTCGCCCGTCAGCACGAAGTGAAGGCCGCACCAAGCTTCTTCCAGATTAAGGAGGCGGCTAGGATTGTCTTGCAGGAGTTCGACTAACTCCCACACGTCCGCTCCCTGAATGACGTCCGTTACCTCGCTAGCGGTTAGACTCACCATGAATAGGTCCATGAGCTAGTTTCCTCTTAACGCCGTGGCTGGTGACTGATGCCCGGCGGCCTCTAGGAAAGCCTGTTTAGCATCTTCAAAGAGAGACGTGCCAAACAGAATCACCTCTCTTAGTTCTTGTAGGTCAGAAAAGAGAGGGTCCGGATAGGGAGGCGAGTAAGAAAAACCGGCATCATGCCGCAGAGCCACTTCTTCCGCTAGTAACGAGAAGGGGCCGCCGATATGTCCGACAGGCGTTTTTACAGCCAGAATAAACTCTGCAGCCGAAGAAGTAAAGGCTACATGAAGGCTTATTTGAAAGGCGTCATGCTTTTCGCGGTGGTAGAAAAACTTCTCCCGCGTGTCGAACTTGAAGTCAAGTCCGGTCGAAACCAGCGCCTTGGCGATGTTCTCGTGGGCCATGAATTTCTGCGGAGATCGGTGGCGGGTTTGCTCATAATAGCGGTAGTAGCGTTCAGAGAAGTGAATACCGACGAGCGCATGGATTAGTCTTTGCTTGGCTGACTCTTTCGTGTTCATGGCTGTTCCTTTTTGACTCAGTGCTCGGGTGTGTATCGGATTTCGATGCCGTACTCTTGCGCGATGTTCTCAAAACGTTGCCGATTTGTCGAAGTTTGATTAGTTTCAGGAACTTCTAAGATTTTCCTCCCTGATAGGTTGTCTCCATACAGTTCAGGATACTTTTTGGTCGTGATCTCTGTTCCGGGCTGGTATTTTGTGTTGAACTCACGCAAGTGAGTTCGAAGGTCGCTCTCTGAATAGTCATCAAAGTCGATGGCCTTCCGCGACACTATCTCGCCTGGCTTGCTACCTCTAGGCGGACGATACCCATCTACATATGTTCCATTTCTGAGATGAACCTCGCTGTATGGATAAAGCTTGCGTGCGTTGACGGTTTTGTTAAAGGCGTTACCTCTGGCGGCAGGGCTGATAGCCCATTGCTCTCTCTCGCGCTTCCATGCAAGGCGGTCACGCACTGTCCGACCTCTGGCGGGGTTGCTACGGACATATTTTTGGTACTGTGCCTCCAGAACGGGGTCGTCAAACTCCCCATTTGCCTTGAGACGTGGCACGGCGTCTGATGACGCTTCTCCGCCCACCATCTTCATCACGCCGGGTTTGCCGATGGGGTGGGTGGTGGCCCCGCCGCCCCCGCCGCCCGCGTGAGCCAGGGCCGGCTGCCCCTGCCCCGCAGGCCGTCCGTGCGCCTGATCGTGCCACTTGCCGCGCATTCCTGCGGCGGCGGCCTGCCCTCTGGCCAGGCTCCCCGGCGTGTGCGGGGCCAGCGGGTCGCCCGCGTCCCGCACCCCCGCCGCCTTGTCCCCCCCCGCCCGGCGCTCCCGGTACTTGCCCACCGCCGCCCGCCCCTTCGCCAGAGACGCCTTGCCCCCGGCGGACAGCTTCCGAGCCGCCCCCGCCCGCGCCTCCCGCACCGCCGCCCCCGCCTTGCCGCCCCGCGCCAGCGAGATCGCCTGCCGGTAGCGGGCCGCCCGCTCACTGAGCTGAGACGCCCGCGCCGCATCGCCAGCCGCCGCCGCCTCCCGCGAGGCCGCCTCGGTCGCATCGGCCACCTTGCCCAGCCGGCTCAGGGCCGCCGCCCGGCCCGCCAGCGGCAGGAGGTTGAGCGCGAAGCCCGCCGGGTCCTGGTAGGCCATGTCCGCCATGTACCCGTTGGCCCGGTGCAGGGCGGCCCCGCCCTCCTGGCGCATGACGGCGGCGACTTCGGGCGACTGCCCCAGCGAAGCGGCCCAGTCACCGCCGGCCTCGGCGTAGTGGGCGATGCCGCCGTCGCTGCCGCCGAAGGGGACGAGGTTGAGCAGCTTCTCGCGGGTGCGGTCGTCGGCGTGCTTTGCCTCCTGGTCCTCGGCGTCGGCCAGGTCCTTTTCGCCGTGGGCGCGGTGGTAGGCGGCGGAGACTCCGTCGCTGAGGGAGGTGCCGATGTCCCCGCCGGTGTCCCAGAGCATCTTGGGCAGTCCGAGGAGGCCGGTGCCGACGCCCTTGAGGGAGCCGGGGACGTTGTGGAGGAAGCCGGTGACGCTGCGCGGCTGGGGCAGGGCGGGCGCGGCTATCCTCCGGGGCGTGGCGCAGCTCTGGGCGGCCCTGGCCGGGGGCGGGGCGTGGTGGGGCGGGGCGTGGCGGGCCGCCTTCTGGGGCTGAGGAGCCTGCGCGGTGGGGGCAGGGGCGGGCGGCAGGTGCTGCTGCGGGTGCGCCAGGCTCAGGGCCGGGTCGGGCGGGCGCGGGGTGGCGGGGGGCAGCAGCCTCCGCAGGGGGCCGAGGTGGTCCAGCACCGCCTGGGTGACGCCCCCCCTGGCGCTCAGGTACTTCTGGGCCGCCTGGAGGCCGATATTTTTGTCACCGAGTGAAAACCTCCAGTTCTTCAGTGATTACGGACCACCAGTTGTCGGCGTCGCGCAACGCCTCAGCATCGATACCGTTGAACTGGTCCCTCAACTGACTAAGCCAACCCCTGATCTCATGCTTGCTCGCGCCCTTTGCTTGCTCAGGACCCGGTAGGGCACGGTACGCCAGCAGGCACTCGGCGAACTGAGACACGGTGGTGTTCACAAACCTTGTAGGTAACTCCTGATAAGCATCCACGGAGACGATGTGCCCGTTCTCCCGCGCGTCGATGCAGAGAAAAGTCCCTCCATCATCAGCCAGTAGAAGGTAGCGGCGATAATCCAGCGGTAGGTCTACCTCTTCCAGAACATCCGGCAATGGCGCGAGCGCGTCGGGTAGGGGGTAGAACGTTAGGTTCGGCTTCGCTTCCTGGGGCAGTCCCGCTTCCTCTAAGAAGTGCCTCGAGGGTTCTGAGAGAGGAACAGCTTGTAAGGCTGAGGAAGCAACAGGTAATAGATCATCGGCTCCCCATGCGGCGGTAAATTCCTGAGGTGACACGTTTATTTACCCTCCCTGATGTTTTGCAGTGCTAATTTTAGTGCCTCATTCCCGGCGTCCCTTGATGCTTTTGTTGCTCCATATTCAAAACTATGGAATACCTTCGCATCCGGGAACACACTCTTCATCCATCTCCCACAAGCGTGACCAGGTAAATCACAAGGCGCTCGCTCCGTGTAAATCCTTTCTACTTCCTTGGGGTTTATTCCTTCACCGAACAGTTTGCCCCAGGCAGATTCTTCCGAATGAGGGCCGTTAAACTCGCTCTCCCCGATCTCCCAGCCTTTGACACCGTTATGCGTGTATTCGATCACAGCGAGGTTGCCCTCACTGTCCATCAACCCATTTGCCTGTCTATATTCCACCACCTTTTTGCTCAGGTCGAACTTGTTGTAACCAACCTTTTTTGACGTCACGGCCGGGTTCGATAGCTTGCGGCTACCGGGTGGGATCGCCTTCTTGATATTCTCTTTAAGGGTCGGCTTGATATTACCCTCTCCTGCTTCCCCCGCCATCTTCATCATGCCGGGCCTGCCGATAGGATGGGTAGTGGCCCCGCCGCCCCCGCCGCCCGCGTGAGCCAGAGCTGGCTGCCCCTGTCCCGCGCCATTCCCCCCGTCGTGCCACTTGCCGCGCATCCCTGCGGCGGCGGCCTGCCCTTTGGCGAGGCTCTGCGGCGTGTGCGGGGCCAGCGGGTCGCCCGCGTCCCGCACCCCCGCCGCCTTCCGCTCCCGGTACTTGCCCACCGCCGCCCGCCCCTTCGCCAGAGACGCCTTGCCCCCGGCGGACAGCTTCCGAGCCGCCCCCGCCCGCGCGTCCCGCACCGCCGCCCCCGCCCGGCCCCCGTTCAGCGCCGACACCGCCCGCTCCAGGCGCGCCGCCTGCCCCAAGTCCCCCGCCGCACGCGCCCCCGCCGCCGCCTTCTCCAGACGGCTCACCACCGCCGCCCGCCCCCCCGGCACCACCAGCGCTAGGTCCCCCAGCGGGTCGTTGTACGCCTGGTCCGCCACCCCCGCCTTGGCCTGCGCCCACTGCCCCGCCGCGTCCCTGTCCAGCTCCGACGCCGCCGCCGGGTACTGCTGGGCGAACAGCTTGTCCGCCGCCGCCTGCCCCAGCGTGGCGGCCAGCCCGTGCTCACCGCCGCCCAGCCCCAGCAGCATCCGGCGCGTCTTCTCGTCCTGGGCTTTGGCGTCGTCGAGGACGGCTTGCTCGTGGTCGGTGTCTCCGGTGGCGTGGTCGTAGGCACCGACGAGGCCGTCGCCGAGCGAGTTGCCGATGCCGTTGAAGAAGGTCTGCGCCGCGCCGAGGGCGCCCATGTGTCCGCCCTTGCCGGGGACGCCGGTGATGCCGGTGAGGAAGCCGTAGGCGCTGCCGTGGTGTCCGTCGGCCCCGGTGAGGCGCTTGAAGAAGCCCTGGACGGTGTGCTTGGGCGGGGCGGGTGCCTGAGCCGGGACGGGGGCGGCGGTCCTCTGGGGCGGGGCGCAGCTCTGGGCGGCCCTGGCCGGGGGCGGGGCGTGGTGGGGCGGGGCGTGGCGGGCCGCCGTCTTGGGCGCGGGAGCCTGCGCGGTGGGGGCGGGCGCGGGCGGCAGGTGCTGGGCCGGGTGCGCCAGGCTCATGGCCGGGTCGGGCGGGCGCGGGTTGGCGGGCGGCAGCAGTTTCCGCAGGGGGCCGAGGTGGTCCAGCACCGCCTGGGTGACGCCCCCCCTGGCGCTCAGGTACTTCCGGGCCGCCTGCGGCCCCAGGTGGCCCCCGATGAGCTGGGCCAGGCTGGGGAACAGGCCCAGCGGGTCGGCCTGGCCGATGGGGTCTTGGTCGGCGTAGGCGTAGAGGTTCAGCCCGCCCGCCAGGCCCAGCGGGTCGGGGGCCAGGTAGCGGCCCTGGCTGGGGTCGTAGGGGCGCCACCTGTTCTGGTGCAGGCCCGTCTCCTCGTCGTGGTACTGGCCCGGCAGGCGAAGCGGCTGGCGCACGCTCTCCTTGCGGACGTGGGCCTGACCGTAGGCGGCGTAGGCGGCGGCCCAGGCGACCCGGCCCTGCCCGTCCGTCAGGCGGGTGGGGGCGCCCCGGCTGTCCGTGTGGCAGCAGAAGACCGCCCCGTCCACCCGCTGGGCCAGCGGCGTCCCGGAGCCGGGCAGGAACAGGAAGTCGCGGGCCTCGACGGTGTCGCCGTCGTCATCGGTGACGGTCTCGGACAGGGGCTGGTCGCCGGCCCACGCCCAGCGCGTCTCGGTGCAGCGGCCCCCGGCGTCCTGGACGCGCTTCCACAGGCGTCGCCCGAAGGGGTCATAGCCGTACTCCGCGTTGACGCCGCCGGGCAGTTCGGCGCGGGTCAGCAGGCCCAGGGCGTCGTAGGTGAAGCGCCGCACGCCCTCCGGCGTTTCTTCTTGGACGAGGTTGCCGTCGCCGTCGTGGCGGCAGGCGAGGCCCGCCCCGCCGACCAGCCGGTTGGCGGCGTCGTACTCGTACCCCTGCCGCCCGTGCTTGACGAGGTTGCCCGCCGGGTCGTACTCGAACTCTTCGGGGGAGGCGCCCGAAGCCCGGACGAGCCGCCCCGCCGGGTCGTACTCGAAGCGGGCGCGGCCCAGGGCGCTGTCGGCGGCCTCGACAAGCGCGTCGTTGCCGTCGTAGCGCAGGCCGATCCGGGCCAGCGGGGCGGCCTCGCCGTCGCGCTCCAGGTGGACGGCGAGGGGCAGGCCCAGAGGCGAGTAGTCGAAGCGGGTTGAGACGCCGTTGGGCGCGTGGGCCGACTGCATCGTCCCGGCCTCATCGTAGACGAAGGCGTGCCTGCCGCCGTTCCAGTTCGTGACGGCGACCAAGTCGCCGTCCGCGTCGTATTCATGGGAGATCTTCTCGCCGCCGGGCGTGGTCAGCCCGGACAAGCGGCCCGCCGCGTCATAGGCATAGGCAACCGCCTGGCCGTTCTGCGTTTCGCGGGTCAGGCGGCCCAGGCCGTCGTACTCGAACGAGACTTCCGAGCCGGGGCCGGACGCGGCCGTGACGCGCCCGTTCTTGTCATAGCGGAAGGCCAGCGCCGTGCCGTCGCCGCAGCGGGTCTCGGTCAGGTTGCCGTCCGCGTCGTACTCGTAATCGAATCCGGCCCCGCTCCGGGCCGTGCGCCGCCGGACCTGGCCCGCCGGGTCATAGGAGAAGGACTCGGAGCCGCCGTCCGGGTGCAGGAGGCGCTCGACGCGGCCCACGGCGTCGTAGTCGAACTGCCAGGACGACCGGCGGGCGTCCGTCAGCCGGTGCAGGCGACCCGCATCGTCATACTCGAAGCGCACGGCGCGGCCGTCGGGCGCGGTGACGGAGTGAAGCTGATTGAAGCCGGCATAGCCAAAGCGGGTGACGGCCTCGTTGCCGTCAATGAAGTGGGTCAGGTTGCCTTCGTGGTCATAGGCGAAGCGGAAGCCGCTGCCGCCCTCGCGCTCCACCGCCGTCAGCCGCCCCAGGGCGTCGTGGCCGAAGCGGACGCCCCGGCCCGCGCCGTCGGTCAGGGCCTCAAGGTCCCCCTGGGCATCGTACCCAGCCGCGAGAGTCCGTGCCAGCGGGGTCTCGGCGGCGGCGAGGCGGCCCGCGCCGTCGAGGTACAGGCGGGATTCATGCCCCGCGCCGTCGGCGACGACCAGGCAGCCCTCGTCAGGGTCGGCGTGGACCGCCAGCAGCGGGGCGAAGGCCGAGGGCGAGGTCACCAGCAGGCGGCCTTCGGGCGTCACGGTGCGCGTCAGCGCGTCCCCCTCGGCGTCCGTCAGAGATGCCAGCCCGCCGCCGTCATACGCGGACTGTTGCGCGGCCCCGCCCGGAGAAGTGCGCTCCGTGATGCGGCCCTGCGGGTCGTATTCGAATCGCGTTGTCCGGCCCAGCGCGTCCGTGTGGGCGGCCTGATGGGCACCGGCGTAGGTGAACGTCTCCGGCTGACCGGCGGCGTCCGTGACGCGCGTGACCAGGCCCAAGTCGCTGTATTCATAGATCGTCGCGCGCCCCTGCGCGTCGCGCTGGGTGGTCAGAGGCCGGTCTCCGGCATAGGAGAACGAAAGGTCATAAACGCCGTCCCCACCGCGCGTCCGAACGCACCGGCCACGCGCGTCATACTCGAAGAAGAACGAAAACCCGTTGCGATCCGTTTCCTGGACCAGCCGGTGGGCGTGATCATAGCCGTAGCGCCGCCACTGCCCCAGCGCATCGGCGGCGGCGAGCAGGTTTCCAGTCCGGTCGTACTCGTAACGCGCCAGGCACTGTTCCGGCCCCGCCTCGTCGGCCTCGCGCCATAGGCCGTGCCAGTGCAGCCCGTCTTCCGAGTCAACACGGTAGACGTTCCCCAGCGAGTCGGTGACGCGGCGCAGCAGCGACGCCTCGTACTCCAAGACGAGCGCCTGCCCCCCCTCGTCGAAGACGCTCTGGAGCCGCGCGATGCCCAGACCCGGTTCGTCCTCGAAGAACAGCAGCAACCCGTCCGCGCGCTCCAGGACATACTCGCCTTCATTCCCCTGGGCGAGCGTGATCCGCTCATCTAGGTGCTGGATCGAGTCGCCCAGGTCCAGCGGCGGGAACAGCACGCGCCGCCCTTCGGCGTCATGGTAGGTCATGCCCTCCATCCCGTGTTCCAGGCGCTGCGCCAGCGAGTGGGTCCAGCCCCAGCCGAGCGGCCCGTTCTCGCCCGCCGTCTCGGTCTCGCCCGCCGTCTCGGTGGTATAGGAGCGCGCGAAGGGGAAGCCGGGCAGGGCAGGGGCGGCAAGCTCAAAGACGTCGGTGAACACATGGCCCGTCGCCACGTCCACGGGATGGCCCGCCGCCGTACACTTGCTGCGCGGCGCAGACTGGACGCCGCCGCGCTTGATCGTCGAGGTGGCCGCCCCGCCGCCCCCGCCGACGTGGCAGTGGACGGCCGGCTCGTGATCGGGCCGTCCCGCGCAGGGCGGCAGGTCTTTCTCGCGAACGAGGGGCCGGCCCTGGACAAAGACGTGCGGGCTGCCCTGCGTCAGCGGGCCGCTGTGCGCGCCGCAGCCGCCGTGGGGGTCGTCCACATGGGCGGCGGTGAGGTTATGAAAATGTACATTCTTCGAGGATGGCATGGCGGAAGTTCAAAGTGCTTTCATGTCCTCGGTCGTGTGCGCCTCTAGGATGCGCAGCGCAAGCCGAGCCTCAGAACATTGTACCCATATTCAGGCTGCCGGGCGCTGTGTCAAAGCCGGCCTGTCAGCCTCGGCCGGCAAGGGCGTGCCAAGTATAGGTTATTTCGGTGATGTGGTTATGGATGTAAAAGCCGTTGCCGATCAGCGCCAGAGTAGGAAGCAGCAGCACAAGGCACAAACCCCAGGGACTGGGAGCGTGAAGCTGACCGTCTCGGATGCCAAGCCAGTCGGCGGCAGGGCCATCCACGGGCAGTGGCTGCAAGCGGCCGGCGGGGTCGCAAAGGTTTTTGCCTTCTTTGTCCTCCACGCCCGACGCCAGGAGGGCACGGATGCGGCGGAAGCTGCGTAGGCCCGGCAACATGAAGAAGATCCCGCCCAGGGGGAAAGCCAGAGAGATCAGGACGAACGGAGGGTAAACATTCGACCGCATTCCCCGAATGCGGGACATCGTGGGACGGCTGCGGACGCACTCGACCGGAACGGGCATACTGGGCTGGAGCGTCCGCTCAGTATCATCTCCCTGCCCGGCCGTTGCGTCAGCCGCTGGGCCGCTCTCGTCGCCGCCGATGTAGGAGATGCCTGAGCCTATGCCTCCGGCGGGCAGCGGGAAGGTGTAATGCACCGCGTAGATAGGCCGCGTCGGCACATGGTTGGAATGGCGGGATTCGGTCTGGCCGATGCCCTCCCGCAGCCTCGTGGGGGTGACCTGAGTGACCGTCCCCATTACGCCCCGCGTGGGGGCGCGGAATAGGAGCGCTTTGACATCAGCCCCAAACGCGCAGTAGTTCCAAAACACCCAGCCTGTGGTCAGCAGGAGCAGCCAGCCAATCTGGGTCGTGATGAGCACGAGGTAGAAGGGCGTCAACCAGGGGACTGAGCGTGGGGGTGGGCCCAGACTGCCACCTGTTTGGGATCTCATTTGATGATGACCCACTGGCCATTGATTTGAGATAAAAGGGGATCGAAGGCTACGGAAGAGCCGTCCTTGTCGGGCGCGGACGTGAAGACCTTGCGCCCGTCACGGGTGTGTACCAGCACGACCCGCCCACCGCCGTAGAGGTCGTACTCCAGCGCGCCGTAGTTAATCGGGCTGAGGTGCCAGTCGGACTGGCTGAAGTCTTCCTGATAGCCCTGGCGCTGGTCGGCCTCAAGATGAGCAAGCGGCATCCCGAAGCCGACCGCCTGGTCATGCGCCTCCGAGACGAGCAGCGCCGCCGTTTCTGCCACGTTTTTGGTTTCCATCGCGTGATAGAGCCGCCTGATCTGGGCACTGATGCCGGCCTTGTCCGCATCCGTAAGCTGGATCTTGGCCGCGTTCTGCCAGCTCAACGGCTCAGACGGCGGCTGGGCCTGGAAATGCTCCCGCAGGCTCGGCAGCGGCGCATGGATGTCTTTCATCTTCCACTCGTAGTTGTAGAGCACACGCCCTTTGTTCCCGCCGTCCTGGCCGGAGGAGGCAGTGACATTGATGTGCATCGAGGCGTTGGCAGGGGCGTGGGCCGCGCCGTGGGGCGGCTTGACAGTGACGGTAAGAGTGTTATCGGCTCCAATCAGGAGGTTATTGATAACATAAACGCCGAAGCCCTGTCCGCGCGTGTTGAGCAGGACAGGCATGTCGTTCACGCGGACATCAAGCTTAAGTTCCTCGTAGTTCACCAGCAGTTGATAGTCGCCCATGTGCTTTGTTCCTAAAGAAGGGGGCAGCAGGGCGGGCGCGGCATGACAACCAGCGACTAACAGCGCCGGAGCAGCCAGCGCGGCACAGAGGGCCGCGCGGAATATCCCGTGGCCTCTCCCTTTAAAGTTTTCTGTCGCCCTGCTCATTTCAAGGACTCCTGTCGTCTAGTTGAAGCCTGTCCATGAGTTATACCCGGCATCAGGCGGCCCGACTCGATATCCATGCCGGGCTGTCAGCCTCCTCCCAGGAGCGTGTGCCAGGTATAGACTATCTCAGCCAGGTGGTTGTGGACGTAAACCCCAGTGCAAGTCAAACCCAGGACGGGGACTAGAAGCACAAGCGCGAGCCTCACTAGGCTGGGGTTGTGCAACTCATCGTCCCGGATGCCCAGCCACTTGTCGGCGGGCGGGCTGATCGGGAGGTTCGCCAGAAGGCCCGCCGGGTCGCACAGATTTTCACCTTTCTTGTCCTCCACGCCCAACTCGAGCAGGGTGCGGACGCGGCGGTAGTTGCGTAGGCCCGGTAGCATCCAGACTACGCCCAGGGCGGTAAACGCCAGGATGATCAGGCGGTACGGCGGGAAAACATTGGATCCCATCTGATCCAGGCGCGACACCGAGGGTGAGCCGCGCACTGTCTCCACCGGAACGGCCATGCCTGCCGTGAGCGGCACATCCGCCCTGTCCCCAAACCGGAGCGAGTGGCTGTGGGGGTCATGCACCCACAGGGATGGTCCCGTCTCCGCGTCTCCGGGGCCATAGGAAATGCCCGATAGCCGTTGCCCGCTGGGCAGAACAAAGGCGTAATGGACGGCGTAGATCGGGCGCGTCGAGAGGGAGGAATACTTGCCCGGCCCCGGAGACGACCCGCTGCCCTCGCGGAACGGGGTCGCCTCAATGCGCGTAACCACGCCTTGAACTGTCCGTTTCGGGGCGAGGAATAGGATCGCTTTGACGTCCGCGCCGAAGCCGCACCATATCCAAATTCTTCCCTTCAAGTTCTTCCCTTCGTTTGGGCCTTCTGGTCCTAGTGGTCTTTCCGTGATTTGTTAGCATTCTTACGATAAGCTGGGCTACTTATCAAGTTCGACTGTGAATTCCGGGTTGACGCCCCATGTTCCCCGGCGATCCTGCACATAGGGACGCAGCTCCCGCATGACCGTGGCGGACAGCGTTTGTGCGTGTAACCCATTGTGGGAGCGGTAGCGCAGTGACATCTTGAGGCAGGCAATGTTCTCCGTAGGCTGAGGCGACCATTCATCCTTGCCCGGCCCGATAATCCGGGCGCTGACGAGGATCACCGGCATAAACTGCTTACGCAGCGTCTGAATCGGAGTGGCGTCAGTGTGCTTCCAGGTTATGTCTGTAGCCTGCGCCATTTGATTGAAGTTCTTGCTGCGCCACGCAGCCAGGAACTCGGCCAGCGTCCGCTCTGGCGTCCCCCGGTTGTACGCCTGCGGGTTCGGTATTTGGGCAGAAGCGTCCGGCGGCTTGGCGGCAGGGGCGACGGGTCTCATCGGCGCGGCGCGGAGCGGCCCGGTCGCACCGGCGCAGAATGCCAGCGGAAGAAGAAGCCGGCGCAGGAGGGCAGGAGAGGAGTTAAAACCCATGGGTGTTTTCTTTCTTTTGTGTTTTCTTTCTTTAGCGCTCGTGGCCTAGATAAACTTGAGAAAGACTTGGATCGGGTAAAAAATTGCTTTGGCGTTGGCTCCAATAAACCAAAGATTGCAGCCGAGCGCCAGCAGGGGCAATCCCCAGAGCCTAAAGGTCGAATTGGGTGGCGGCTGAAGCTCGTCACTGCTTACCGTTACTCGGTTCAAGGGAAACACGGCCAGCGAGACGCACTGCGCGGCATTCGCCGGGTCGGAAAGCCGGCCTGCCGGGTCTTCCTGCCCCAGCGCCAGCAGGCGCAAGGCGCGGCGTAGGTAGCGGCGGCCTTGAACAAGTACAAGCAGGCCGACGCCGGGGAACAGAAAGGCAATCAGCGCGTGTATCTCGTAAAGATTGGTGCGTGTACCCCGAATGCGCGCGTCGGCCGGCTGCCCGGCCACGGTTTCCACCGTCACAGTGGTATGGGGCGCCAGCGGCAGATCACCTTCATCGCCGGCGGCCTCCGCAACGGGCATGTTGGGTCGGCTTTTCAAACCATTGGCGAAACAGACTCCGGTGCGGTGCGCGCCCTGAGCGGGCGCATAAGAAAAATAAACGGCGTAAATCGGAACACTGGCAACAGCAGACAATGCATAGTGGGGAGTCAGCGGGAGGGTCCCAGTGCTTTCGCGCGCGCCCGTCGGCTCGAAGCGGGTGACGGTGCCGGCGGTTAAGCGAAGAGGAGGTTTGAACAACAGCGACTCGATATCGGCGCCAAAGCCGCAGTTGCCCCAGAAGACAATTAGGCCAAACCCAAACAAAGCCAGTGGAATAGGCAGAACCGTTGCCCTCAAATAGCGCCCCAGCGCCGGAGAGACGGTGCGAGGCGGCAGAGGCAAGCGGCGCCCTCCGCACGGCTGCCCCTGAGTATGCTGCAATGACATTCCGACTTCCTTAGCGGGTGATGGTCCACCGGGTATCCAAGAGGGACACAAACAGGGGAATGGTAGAAACTCCCCCATCCACATGAGGGCGCGACCGGATCACATCCTGGCCCTGCCCGTCCTTGACGCCCACAACGCGCCCTTCTCCATACAGGCGGTACTGGAAGCCGACAGGGTTGATCGGCTCCATCGCCCAGCTTGGCCGGTCAAACTTGTCCTGAAAATAGCGCTCCTGATCCGTCAAGAACTGGGCGGAAGAAAAGCCGGAGATCACGGCCTTGTCGTGCGCCTTGATTGTTAGCAGCGCCGTCAGGCGGGCCGCGTCTTTTGCCGCCATTGCATCGTGGATTTGTTGAACCTGCGACCGCACGCCCGCTTGGGTGGCGGCGTCCAGTGTGACCCGCGCGGCGCGCTGCCAGGCGAGCAGTCCGTACTGCGTCTCGGATTCAAAGGCACTGTTTTCCGTGGGAAGACGGGCATGAATGTCGCCCACCTTCCACTCAAACTCATAAACTGGTTGGGCAGGGGCGGGGGGCAGGACCCGGCTGATCTCCACGGTCACGACTCCGCTCGGTGAGGGCAGCGTCTGCCCCTGAGCAGGGCGGACGCGGACACAGACCGAGTTCGTCCCGTCAATGATAGACACGGATAAAGTGCAAACAGGTACAAGCCCATCTCCCCGCCGGAAACTCAGCCGCCGCCGGTTCCTCGCGGCCGCCGCCGCTGCCGGGACGATAGCCGCTTTAGGCGAGGCGCTTGTGACGTATGCCCCCTGGCAGGACTATGAGGCACAGGCGCGGCGTACCTGGGACACCCCCTTCCAAACCGGGGCCGCCGTCCCGGCACAGATGCGCGAGCTGGTCCGCTATGCCACCCTAGCCCCAAGTGGGCATAATACCCAGCCCTGGAGGTTTGCCGTTCAGGGAGATGCGATCCGTATTTCGCCCGACTATTCCCGGCGCCTGCCCGCCGTAGACCCGCAGGACCGTGAGCTTTGGATCAGCCTCGGCTGTGCCCTGGAGAACCTGGTCATCGCCGCCGGTGCCGCCGGGTACGAGGCGGATGTCACTTACCCCACGCCGGACGCGGACCGTCTCACCGTCCATCTGTCACGGTCGCCCGCCCACGGCCCTACCCCGCTCTTTGAAGCCATCCCGCACCGGCAGAACAACCGGTCCCTCTACGACGGGCGCTCCGTCTCCCTCGCCGAGATGAAACGGATAGAGGCGGTCAGGTCCGGCGCGGGCGTCTCCACGCTGATCTTCACCGATACCCGCCATAAAGAAGCCCTCATCGAGTACATTAAGGCAGGCGACCGGCGGCAGTTCGGCGATCCGGCCTTCGTCGCCGAACTGGTCTCCTGGATTCGGTTCAACAAGCCGGAAGCCCTCCACAGCCTGGACGGGCTGTACACGCGCTGCACCGGCAACCCGGACGTCCCGCGCTGGCTGGGTCGGCGGTTCCTCACGGCCGCGAGCGCCGGATCGCAGGCGGACACGTCCGCGCGGAAGACGCGCAGCTCATCCGGCCTGATCGTCATCGCCTCCGCCTCGGACGACAAGCGCCACTGGGTCGAGACGGGGCGGCTGTACGAGCGGCTCGCCCTGACAGCCTTGGGCATCCAGGTGGCGTTCCTCAACCAGCCCGCCGAGGTCCCCGGAATGCGCTCTCAATTCCAGGGCTATCTGGGGCTGGGCACGGCGCAGCCGCAACTGCTCCTGCGGTATGGGTTCGCGGACGCGCTGCCCCACTCCCTACGCCGCCCGGTCGAACAAGTCCTGGTTTAGCCTTCGCCTGACATATCCCAATGCAAACCAAAACGACTCCCTCAGACCCCAAAACGACTCCCTCAGACCCCAACACGCTCGCCTTCTGGAGCGTTGCCCCGATAGACCTATTCAGTCGCCTGAAGACGTCCGCCCAAGGCTTGACTCAGGCCGAGGCGCAGGGCCGACTCGTCGGCGGCGCGGGCCTAGCGCACCCGCACCCGCTGTGGAAGATGCTGCTCCTGCTGCTGTCCCAGTTTAAAAGTCCCATCATCCTGATCTTGATCTTCGCCGCCCTGCTGTCGCTGTTCCTCCACGACACGACCGACGCCCTCATCATCCTCGCCATCGTCCTGGTCAGCGGCTTGCTCGGCTTCTGGCAGGAGCGGGGGGCGGCGGACGCCGTGCAGAAGCTGCTGGCCGTGGTGCAGATCAAGGCGACCTGTGAGCGCGACGGCAAGCCGGTGGATGTCCAGACGGACGCCGTCGTGCCGGGCGACATCCTCGTGCTTCATGCGGGCGACATCGTTCCCGCCGACAGCCTGATCTTAGACTCCAAAGACCTGTTCGTCAATGAAGCCGCCCTGACGGGGGAAACGTTCCCGGTCGAGAAGTCCGTGGCGACCCTGCCGCCCGACACGCCCCTCGCCAAGCGCACCAACAGCCTGTTCCTGGGGACAAACGTCGTCAGCGGGACCGCCAGCGCCGTCGCGGTGCTGACGGGCCGCGCGACCGAGTTCGGCAAGGTCTCGCAGACCTTGACCCGCAAGCCGCCAGAAACCGAGTTCGAGCAGGGCATCCGGCACTTCGGCTATTTGCTGATGGAGGTGACGCTGCTGCTCGTCCTCGGCATCTTCGCCGCCAACGTCTACTTCCACCGGCCCGTGCTGGAGTCGCTGCTGTTCTCCCTCGCGCTCGCCGTCGGCCTGACGCCCCAGCTTTTGCCCGCCATCATCAGCATCAACCTGGCCCACGGGGCGAAAAAGATGGCGCAGGAGAAGGTCATCGTCAAGCGGCTGACGGCCATCGAGAACTTCGGCAGCATGGACGTCCTGTGTACGGACAAGACGGGGACGCTGACCGAGGGGACCGTGCGGCTGCACTCGGCCCTCAATGTCTGTGGCGACGACAGCGACCGAGTGCTGCTCCTTGCCTTCCTGAACGCCAAGTTCCAGAGCGGGTACGCCAACCCCATTGACGAGGCGATCGTCGCCTTTCGGCCTCTGGATGTCTCCGGCGACAAAAAGCTCGACGAGGAGCCTTACGACTTTGTCCGCAAGCGGCTCTCTGTGCTGGTCTCGCACGGAGGCAAGCACCTGATGGTGACCAAGGGCGCGCTGGCGAACGTGCTGGACGTGTGCCAAACGGCGGAAACCGCAGCCGGACAGGTGACAGTGCTCGACCCGCTGCGGGCGCAGATTCAGACGCAGTATGAGGCGTTCAGCGGCCAGGGATACCGCACCCTGGGCATCGCCTACCGCGACCTGGGAGCGGAAACGCAGGTCGGCAAGGACCACGAGGCCGGGATGACGTTTTTGGGCTTCCTGACCCTGTTCGACCCGCTCCAAGCCGGCATCATTCAATCGCTCCAATCCCTGCGCGATCTGGGCGTCTCGCTCAAGCTGATTACGGGCGACAACGCGCTGGTCGCCGCGACCGTCAGCAAGCAGGCGGGGATGACCTGCCCGCAGATCGTCACGGGGGGCGACCTGCGCCGGATGAGCCAGGAGGCTCTGACCCAGCGCGCGCCTTCGGTGGACGTCTTCGCCGAAGTGGAGCCGAACCAGAAAGAACGCATCATCCTGGCCTTGAAGAAAGCCGGTCATGTCGTCGGCTACATGGGAGACGGGATCAACGACGCCTCGGCGCTCCATGCCGCCGACGTCGGCATCTCGGTGGCGAACGCCGTGGATGTCGCCAAAGAAGCCGCCGACATTGTCCTTTTGGAGAAAAACCTGGACGTGCTGGCGCGCGGCGTCCGGGAGGGCCGGATCACGTTCGCCAACACGCTCAAGTATGTCTTCATGGCGACCAGCGCTAACTTCGGCAACATGTTCAGCATGGCCGGCGCGTCCCTGTTCCTTTCGTTCCTGCCGCTCCTGCCCAAGCAGATTTTGTTCTCGAACCTGATGACCGACTTCCCGGAAATGACCATCGCCACGGACAGCGTGGACCCGGAACAGGTGGAACGCCCACGCCGCTGGGACATCAAGTTCATCCGCCGCTTCATGGTCGTCTTCGGCCTGGCAAATTCGGCCTGTGACTACCTCACCTTCGGCGTCCTGCTCTGGCTCATGCACGCCAATGTCGCGCAGTTCCACACGGGCTGGTTCGTCGAGAACGTCGTCACCGCCTCGCTGATCGTGCTGGTCATCCGCACCCGGAAGCGGTTCTACCTGAGCCGCCCCAGCACCCCGCTCCTGCTGGCGACCGTCGCCATCGTCGCCGTCACCCTGCTGCTGCCGTACACGCCTCTGGCGCGTCCGTTCGGCTTCGTGCCCCTGCCCGCCGTGTTCCTGCCGGTACTCGGCGGCATCATGGTTTTCTACATCGTTGTGGCTGAGACGGCCAAGACGTTCTTCTACCGCAAGATGGCGTCCTGATAACAAGATATGGTATCATAATAACGACACCATATCTCGGATGCAGAGTGAGGAAAATCCCATGCCCACACCATCAGCTTCAAAAGAAATCGGGACGCTTTCGGTTCGCATTCCCTCGAACTTGAAGTCTCGCGCCGCTAAAGTCGCCCAATCCCAGCAGGTCAGTTTTAACACCTTTGTGACTCACCTAATCGAGAAAGCGGTCAAAGAAACGGAAGAAAAAGAACTGTATGACGCTTTCTCTGAACTCGGGTCCGACCCGGAACTGAGTGATGTCGAGTTCGCCTTCCACGCCCAGGCGGAGGTCGCGCTCCGTGACTGACGCTTCAAACTTCCGGGACGACATCCGGCGGGGAAAACTTTACTGGCTGGACTGGTCGCCCGGACGCGGCTCCGAGCAGACCGGCCTACGGCCCGCGCTGATTATCCAGGCGGACGCGGGCAACATGAACCCCCGCTACCCCCTGACCATCGTGGCGACAGTCAGTACGAAGGGAAAATCAACGATCCCGACACATGTTGAACTCACGCCATCGCCGGGAAACGGCCTGCGCGAAGTGTCCTATGTAAAGGCCGAGCAGATCATGACGGTGGCGAAAGAGCGCCTCCGAAGCCGCATCGGGAGTATTACGGAGCAAGACATGGGCCGCGTGGAAGCGGCGCTCAAGCGTTCTCAGGGGTTGTGATCTTGCCGCCGCAGTGCCCCGCCGTGTTCCTGCCGGTGCTTGGCGGCATCGTGGTCTTCTACGACGCCGCTGCCGAAATTGCGAAGGTGATCTTCTACCGCAAATAAGGCTGAACGAAGACCGAAGCAGGCAGGCGAAGCCAGGAGAATCAACATGACTTTATTCGACGATGGGCCAAGCCAGTGTCCCCCGCTTACCTCGGACATGGTAACGCAGGCCGAAAAGACGCTGGGCTATAAACTGCCCCAATCTTATGTGGATGCCCTTCGCGAGAAGAACGGCGGCGACCTCGCCCGTGGCGCATTCCCCACGGATCGCCCGACGAATTGGGCCAACAACCACGTCTCCTGCCGCGACCTGATGGGCGTCGGGTGTGAGAATGGGATCGACGGCGAGACGGGGAGCCGGTATCTCATCGAGGAGTGGGACTACCCCGATGTCGGGATCGTCTTCTCGACCGACGGACACACCGCGTTCATGCTTGACTACAGCGCGTGCGGGGCGCAGGGTGAGCCGAGGGTTATCTATGTAGACGTGGAAACTGACCCGGAACTGGAAGTGCTCGCTTTGGCTCCTACCTTCGCGGCGTTTGTTTCCGGGCTGGTCGAAGAGATCGAGGAAGACGAGTAGGGGGCAAGAAGGCGTAGCTCTGACGCGAACCCTACGATCCGTGCGCTTCCACTGTCCAGACATCGCCCCATTCTTAACAAAACCTTAACACTCTTTCGCCCCGCGCGTGGGTACTATGTGCCTGTGACCCCGCCTGGATGGTAAGCGGCGGCAAAAGGAGAAGGCCATGACGATGACGGCAACCGTGACGGCGCCGGAACACAATTTCCGGGAAGAAGACCCCGAGGCGCATGAGATTGTGCCGGGGCCGCTCGGCCCCGACGAACTGCGCCGGACGAACGCCTATTGGAGCGCGGCCAACTACCTGTCCATCGGGCAGATTTATTTGATGGACAACCCGCTGCTCAAAGAGCCGTTGAAGCGCGAGCACGTCAAGCCGCGCCTGCTGGGGCACTGGGGGACGACGCCGGGCCTCAATTTCGTCTACGCCCACTTTAACCGGGTCATCAAGCGGGACGACCTGAACGTCCTCTACATCGCCGGGCCGGGACATGGCGGGCCGGGCATGGTCGCCAACACCTACCTCGAAGGCACCTACAGCGAGATTTATTCGGACATCTCGCAGGACGAGGCCGGGATGAAGCGGCTGTTCCGGCAGTTCTCGTTCCCCGGCGGCATCCCCTCCCACGCCGCCCCGCAGACGCCCGGCTCGATCCACGAGGGGGGAGAGCTAGGCTACTCGCTGTCCCATGCCTACGGCGCGGCCTTCGACAACCCCGATTTGATCGTCTGCTGCGTCATCGGCGACGGCGAGGCCGAGACGGGGCCGCTGGCGACAAGCTGGCACTCCAACAAGTTCCTCGACGCCCGGCGCGACGGCGCGGTCCTGCCGATCCTGCACCTGAACGGCTACAAGATCGCCAACCCGACGGTCCTGGCGCGCATCCCGCAGGAAGAATTGGAAAGCCTGCTGGTCGGCTACGGCTACAAGCCGCACTTCGTCGCGGGCGACGACCCCGAAAAGATGCACCAGTTGATGGCCCAGACGCTGGATACGGCGCTCGACGAGATCAAGGCGATCCAGCAGAACGCGCGCGAGGGCGGCGATCTGACCCGGCCCCGCTGGCCGATGATCGTCCTGCGCTCACCCAAGGGCTGGACCGGGCCGAAGGAAGTGGACGGCAAGAAGACCGAGGGCTACTGGCGCTCACATCAGGTGCCCATCGAGGACATGAACACGCCCGAGCATGTCGCCCTGCTGGAAGAGTGGATGCGAAGCTACAATCCCGAAGAATTGTTCGACGAGAACGGGACACTGCGCCCGGAACTGGCGGCCCTTGCTCCCAAAGGCGACCGGCGCATGGGGGCGAACCCGCACGCCAACGGCGGGCTGCTCCTCAAAGACCTGCACCTGCCCGACTTCCGCGACTATGCGGTTCCGGTGGAGAAGCCGGGCACTACGGTCGGCGAGGCGACCCGCGTTCTGGGCGTCTTCCTGCGGGACGTGATGAAGCGCAATGCCGATCATCAGAACTTCCGGGTACTCGCCCCCGATGAGAACAACTCTAACCGGCTGAACGCCGTGCTGGACGTGACGAACCGCGCCTGGGAGGCCGAAACGGTCCCCTACGACGACCACCTGGCCCCGGACGGGCGCGTCATGGAGATTTTGAGCGAGCACACCATTGAGGGCTGGCTGGAAGGCTATTTGTTAACCGGGCGGCACGGCTTTTTCTCCTGCTACGAGGCGTTCATCCACATCATTGACTCGATGTTCGGCCAGCACGCCAAGTGGCTGGAAACGAGCCGTAAGCTGTCCTGGCGGATGCCCATCGCTTCGCTCAATTACCTCCTGACGTCGCACGTCTGGCGGCAGGACCACAACGGTTTCTCGCACCAGGACCCCGGCTTCATCGACGTCGTCATGAACAAGAAGCCGGAAGTCGTCCGCGTCTACCTGCCGCCCGACGCCAACTGCCTGCTGTCCGTCGCCGACCACTGCCTGCGGTCGCGCGACTACGTCAACGTCATCGTGGCCGGCAAGCAGCCCGCACTGCAATTCTTGGACATGGACGCGGCCGTCAAGCACTGCACGGCGGGCGTCGGCATCTGGGACTGGGCCTCCAATGACCAGGGCAGTGAACCCGATGTCGTCATGGCCTGCGCCGGGGACGTCCCGACGCTGGAGACGCTGGCTGCCGTGAGCATCCTGCGCGAGCGCCTGCCTGATTTAAAGATTCGCGTGGTCAACGTCGTGGACGTGATGACATTGCTGCCGCATTCGGAGCACCCGCACGGCATCAACGACGGGGACTTCGACTCGATCTTCACGCCGAACAAGCCCGTCATCTTCGCCTACCACGGCTATCCATATCTCATTCACCGGCTGACCTACCGGCGCACCAACCACGATAACTTCCATGTGCGCGGCTACAAAGAGAACGGCACCACGACGACACCGTTTGACATGGTGGTGCTGAACGACCTCGACCGGTTCCACCTGGCGACCGATGTCATAGACCGCGTGCCCGCCCTGGGCTACCGGGCTGCCTACCTGAAGCAGTTCCTGCGCGACAAGCTGACCGAGCACCACCACTACGTCCGCACCCACGGAGAAGACATGCCTGAAGTCCGCGACTGGACCTGGACCGGTGAGGGGACGGCTGCCCATCCGCCGAGGACGGAGGACGACAACTGAGATGAACCCGGTGAAATGGACCCGGCCCTGAAGTGCCGGGCTACTCAAAGTGGAAGTGCCTCCGGCACTGAAGACACGTTCATAGATACTTTTCCTCAGTCGCGGAGCGACTTCCATTACCGAGTAGCCCGGCACTTCCAGTGCCGGGCGCGGTACAACCCATGAACATCCTCTCCCTGAACGTCGGCTCGTCCAGCCTTAAGTTCCGCCTGTTCGGGATCACATCCGAGGGCGAAACGGTTCTGACCGAAGGCGTCGTCGAGCGCATGGACCCAAACGCTCTATTGCCGGCCGCCGAGAAAGCCATTGACCAGTGCCGGCCGCTGGGCATTGACGCCGTGGGGCACCGGGTTGTTCACGGCGGCGCGCGCTTCTCCGAGCCGACACGAGTTACGCCCCCCATGCTGGGCGAACTGCGCGGCTTGCGGGAGCTTGACCCGCTGCACAACCCGACCGAAGTGGCGTTGATAGAAGCCGCCTCGCGCCTGCTGCCGGACAAGCCCGGCGTTGCCGTCTTCGACACCGCCTTCCATCGCACCCTGCCGGAAGTGGCTTGGCGCTACGCGCTGCCCTCCGACTTGGCTGACCGGCTGGGCCTGCGCCGGTATGGCTTCCACGGCATTTCCCATCGCTATGTGTCGGGGCGGCTTTTGGAGTGCCTGGGCCGTGAGCCGCAGGGGACACGGCTCATCACCTGCCACCTCGGCAGCGGGGCCAGCGTCTGCGCCGTGCGGGACGGCCAAAGCATAGACACCAGCATGGGAATGACGCCCCTAGAAGGCCTGGTGATGGGCACACGTTCCGGCGACGTGGACCCCGGCCTGCTGCTGTACCTGCTGCGGACGCAGGGGATGACGGCGGAGGGGCTGGACGACCTGCTGAACCACGGAAGCGGCCTCCAAGGCTTGGCGGGGCAGAGCGATGTGCGCGATTTGGAACAGGCGGCGAGCGAAGGGGAGGAACGGGCCGATCTGGCTCTGGAAATCTTCGCCTACCGCGTCCGCAAGTACCTGGGCGCTTACGCCGCCGCGCTGGGCGGCCTGGATGCCGTGGCCTTCACCGGCGGCATCGGCGAACACGCCCCCGCTGTGCGCGAGCGCATCTGCCGGGGCCTGGAGTTCCTGGGCCTGCGGATGGACGCGGGGCGCAATGCGGCGGCGGGCGGCGAAGCCGCTCCCGTCAGCGCGGACAATGCCTCGGTGGCTGCCTGGGTGATCCCGACCGACGAGGAGCGCCAGATCGCCCGCGAGGTGGCCGCGCTGCTTCAGCCGACAGGCTAAATCAGGTACAATCTCCGTCACGATGACGCAGCCAACACTCACCCAAATTAACATCTATCCTATCAAATCTCTCGGCGGCTTTCCGGTCCCCTCGGCAAACGTCGAGCCGCGCGGCCTGCAACACGACCGCCGCTGGATGCTGGTGGACGAAGACGGTCGCTTTTTGACTCAGCGCGCGCTGCCTCGCATGGCGCTGGTATCCGTCAACGTCGAGGCGGAGGGCCTGACGCTGCGCGCGCCCGACAGTCAAGCGTTGCGTGTGCCCCTCCACCCCTCCGGCAACGCCACTGAGACCGTGCGCGTCTGGCGCAGCGTCTGCCGGGCCGTGCCCGTCGGCGAAGAAGCCGACCGCTGGCTCACGGGGTTCCTCGGCGTCCCCTGCCGCCTAGTTTATATGCCCGAAGAGACGCGCCGCGCGGTCAATACGGACTACAGCGCAGCCGAGGGCATTGTCAGCTTCGCCGACGGCTACCCGTTGATGCTGTTAGGCGAGGCATCGCTGCATGACCTGAATTCGCGCCTGGAACGGCCTGTGCCGATGAACCGGTTCCGGCCCAACCTCGTCGTTTCTGGGTCATCGGCCTACGCCGAAGACGGCTGGCAGAAAATCCGCATCGGAAACACGGTCTTTCATGGCGTCAAGCCCTGTGACCGCTGCTCGCTCATCACGGTGGATCAGGCGACGGGCGAAGCCGCCGGCCCTGAACCGCTCAAGACGCTGGCGGCGTATCGGCTCAAAGACCGGAAAGTCCTATTCGGGCAACTGCTGATCCCGGATGGCGCGGGCCTCGTGCGTGTCGGAGACGCCGTCGAAATATGCTGAAAGACAACGACACGCCGCCTCTGATCAAGATTGATGGGGCCACCGTCGTTAAAGGCGGCGTTCGCATCCTTGACGCTCTGAGCCTCGAGATCGCGCCGGGCGAACATACCGCCATCGTCGGCCCCAACGGGTCCGGTAAGTCCTCGCTGATCAAGCTGATCACGCGGCAGGAGTATCCGCTGGCAGGGGAGGATGGGCGTCCCAAGATCACCCTCTTTGGCCGCGACCGCTGGGACGTGTTTGCGCTGCGGACGCTGCTCGGAATCGTGTCCGCCGATCTGCACCAGACTTTCGTCGCCGATGGCGAGCTGACCGGCCTGGAAGTCGTCCTGTCCGGCTTCTTCGCTTCTCAGGGCCTCGCCCGGCACCATGCCGTGACGCCCGCCTTGCGCGACCGGGCACGGGAGGCGCTGGCGCTGATGGAAGCGGCCCCGCTCGCGGCCAAGCCGATGGCGCAAATGTCCACGGGCGAAGCGCGGCGTGTCCTCATCGCCCGTGCATTGGTCCACGACCCGCGCGCGCTGCTGCTGGACGAGCCGACGACGGGGCTGGACTTGATCGCCCGCCGCCGCTTCCTCGAAACCCTGCGCCGCATCGCCCGGCAAGGGAAGACGATCCTCCTGGTCACGCACCACGTCGAGGAAATCCTGCCGGAAATCGGGCGCGTGATCTTGATGCAGGGAGGCCGTGTCTTCCGGGACGGCCCCAAGCAGGACGTGGTGACGACGCCCGCGCTGACCGAGTTGTTCGGGGCGCGCGTGGACGTGCGACAGGCGGACGGCTACTACAGCGCGGAGGCAGCCGGGGACAATATGGGCCTATGAACGGTGTCCTGAACATTGACAAGCCGGCGGGCATGACCTCGCATGATGTCGTTGCCCGCGTCCGGCGCGTGGCGCGGCTGAAGCGGGTCGGCCATGCCGGAACATTGGACCCGGACGTGACCGGCGTGCTGCTGGTGTGCCTGGGCGCAGCGACCCGGATCTCGGATTATCTGGCCGATGAGGGCAAGGAGTACCGGGCGACCCTGGCCCTGGGCGTGACGACTACCACCGAAGATGCGTCGGGCGAGGCCCTGACACGCGCCGATGCAGGGCACATTTCAAAAGAGAACTTGGCCGCCGTCCTGCCGCGCTTCGTCGGTGACATCTCGCAAATCCCGCCGATGGTGAGCGCCGTCCATCACGAAGGGCGGCGGCTCTATGAGCTGGCCCGCGAGGGCGTGACGGTGGAGCGCGCGGCGCGGACGATCCGCATTGACGGTATCCAGTTGATTGACTTCACGCCGGGCGGGCTCGCCACGGCGACGCTCGACGTTGTCTGCGGCAAGGGGACCTACATCCGCACCCTTTGCGCCGACCTGGGCGCGGCGCTGGGGGTGGGGGGACACATGGCCGCCCTGCGCCGGACGCGCGTCGGCGCGTTCCGGGTCGAGGGGGCGACGCCGCTGGACGCGCTGACGGGGGAAAGCCTGCCGGGGCTTTTGGTTTCGCCCGCCGACGCCCTGGCCGAGATGCCGGCGCACCTCTTGGCGACGGACGCGGAGCGGGACGACATCGCGCATGGCCGCGCGCTCCGGTCGGGCCTCCCGGCGGGCGCCGTCGTCAAGGTTCTGGACAGCGGCGGCGAACTCGTGGCGCTGGCCCGCGCGGATGGGGAACAACTGCGCCCGTTCAAGGTGTTTGCATCTTGAAACCGGCATTGAAATGCCGGTCTACTCGCGAGTGAAAGTGCCTCCGGCACTGAGGGAATGCTTGCGGGCGGTGTTCCTCAGTCGCGGAGCGACTTCCACTTTGAGTAGCCCGGCACTTCCAGTGCCGGGGGACTGTTAACAGCCATGCATATCCTTTATCCGCTCCAAACGTCGCCGGAAACGCTGCAAAACACCGCTGTCGCCATCGGCGTCTTTGACGGCGTTCACCGAGGGCACCAGGAAATCCTCAAGCAGACGGTCCGCGAGGCCCATTCGCAGGGGCTGACGCCGCTCGCCCTGACCTTCGATATTCATCCCACGGAACTGTTCGCGCCCCACCAGTCTCCCCCCTATATCGCCTCGCTCACCCAGCGGGTCGCGCTGATGGAAGCCTATGGCGGCGGGATCGAGGCCGTCGCCGTCGTCCGTTTTGACCGGGACTTTGCCGGCCTGTCCCCGGAATCCTTCGTGGCGGACGTTCTGGAAGGCAAGCTCGGCGCGCGCCACGTCCTGGTCGGTGCGGACTTTTGCTACGGCTCGCGGCGGTCGGGATCGGTGACGACCCTGCTGCGCGACGGCGCGCGCAACGGCTTCGCCGTCACCGTGGTGCCGCCTATCCTCATCGGCGGCGAGCGCGTCAGCAGCACCCAGATTCGGGGGCTGGTGGCGGGAGGCGACTTGCCCGCCGCCGTTCACCTGCTCGGCCATCCGTTCGTCGTGCAAGGCGTCATCGGGCACGGCAAGCGTTTGGGCCGGACGCTGGGCTATCCGACAGCCAACTTGATCCCGACCCAACCCGGCCAGCTTCTGCCGGGGGACGGTGTTTACGCGGCTTACGCCTATTTGGCCGACGGCCGGGTCATCCGCGCCGCCGTCAGTGTGGGCACGAACCCGACGACGGACAGCGACGGCGGGCGCAAAGTGGAGGCGTTCTTGATGGATGGCTTTACCCAAGACGTGTATGACCAGCCGCTGGAACTGGACTTCCGGGAGAAGGTCCGGGACGAGCGCAAGTTTGACGGCCTGGACGCCCTAGTCGCGCAGATGAGGCAGGACGTGGAGCAGATCGCGGCGCGGCTGGGGTAGCCTGCACGGTTGCCTTCGCCGGGGGGCGGGTATAAGGCGGCATGGAAAAATGGACGCGCCTGCTTATCATTATCGCCACCGTGCTGCTGCTGCTGACGTTTATCGGCGTCGGCATCCACATCGCGACCTACATCCACCACACGTTGCTCCTGTTCGCCCTTGGCGGCCTGGTGGCCTACGCCCTGAGTCCGCTCGTGGAGCGCCTGAGCCGGACGCGGCTCTCGCGGCCCCTGAGCGTCGCCGCCGTCTTCGTCGGCCTGTTCGCGCTTATGGGATTGGGCGCCTGGTTCCTGGAAGGGAAACTGGTCGCCCAGGTGCAGGACATTCAGCAGAATTTCCCGGACTACAAACAGAAGGCCCTGGAACGCGCCGGCGCGCTGGACCAGAAGCTGGCCGCCCGCCATGTCCATTTCAGCCTGACTGACACGATCCAGCACCCGCCCGCCGAGTTCAAGACGCTGGGGGAGCAGGCCGGAAAGGATGCCCTGCCGCTCCTGCGCCGCTCATTCACTGATGCCGCCGAGGCCGTCATCGTGCTGTTGATCGCGCTGTATTTCCTTATCTTCGCCCCGGACATGCGCGAAAAGTTCAACGGGATGCTGCCTGCCGATCTGGGCCGCCGAGCCGACCTGTGGGAGACGGACGTTAGCCGGATTCTGGGCGGCTTCGTCAGCGGCCAGCTCATCATCGCCCTGATCATGGGTGCGGCGGCGGCCCTGGGGTGCCTCGCCATCGGCATCGGGCCGTGGCTGATTATCGGCCTGTTCGTGGTCGTCGCATCGCTCATTCCGGTCTTCGGGCCGTACATCGGCGCTATCCCCGCTGTCCTCGTCGCCCTCATCAGCCCCACCCACATCCACAGCCCGGTCGGGGCCGCCGTCGCCGTGGTGGTGCTGTTCGTAGTCATCAACGAGGTTGGCGGCAAGGTCCTGTACCCAAAGCTCGTCGGCAGTGCCCTGGGCCTGCACGAAGTGGTCGTCCTCTTTGTCCTGTTCGCGGGCCTGGAGATCAACGGCATCGTCGGGACGCTGTTCGCCGCGCCTGTTGCGGCCCTGGCGATTGTCACGATGGTCCACCTGTACCGCCTGTGGTCGGACCTGCCGGACGATTTGATCTCCAACGCCAATCGCCGGGAGGCCCGGCAAGCCGGCAAGATCACGCCCAAGCCCGCCGCGCCGGAGCCGGAAACTCAGGCCGACGACCGCAAAGCCAGGGTCCCACGAGAGCCGCGCGTCACTTGACACTCGCGGCCCAGACGGGGTATACTGTGCCGATTATCAAAAGGTTTCAACGCAACAAGGGGGAAAGAGCTTCATGGCTCTGCTCAAAGAACAAAAGGAAGCCGTGATCGGCGACAACAAGACACACGAGTCCGACACCGGCTCACCCGAAGTCCAGATCGCGCTGCTCAACACGTCCATCAAGAACCTGACCGAGCATCTCAAGGTGCATCGCCATGACAAGCACACGCAGCGCGGCCTGATGGTGCAGATCGGCAAACAGCGCCGCCTGCTCAACTACCTGGCGGCCAAAGACATCGGTCGCTACCGGGCGCTGGTCGCAAAGCTTGGCATCCGCAGCAAGCATTAACTGCTTGCACTAAGATTTCGGCCCCGCTCGGCCACGACGCCTGGCGCGGCCACCACAGCAAATGCCTCCTGGCGACTTAAACAGCGCAGGAGGTTTTTTGCTTTTCACGGCGTCACTGCGTATCGTAATATGGAGAAATGAAAAAGACACATGGAACAATTTGTAGAGACCGAATGGTGCGGCGCGACGCTCCGCATCAGCACCGGCAAGCTCGCCCAGCAGGCCAACGGCTCCGTCCTGCTTCAGAACGGCGACACCATCATCCTGGCGACCGCCACGATGTCCAAAGAGCCGAAGTCCAACCTCGACTTTTTCCCGCTTACCTGCGATTACGAGGAAAGAAAATACGCCAACGGCAAGATCCCCGGCGGCTTCATCAAGCGCGGCGGCCGGCCCGGCGAAAAGGCGACCCTGACGTCGCGCCTCATTGACCGCCCCCTGCGCCCGCTTTTCCCCTATGGCATGCGGAACGAGACCCAGATCATCGCCATGCCGCTCTCGTACCAGCCCGAGTTCTCCCCCGACGTTCTCGCCGTCACCGCCGCCTCCGCCGCGCTGATGGTCTCGGACATCCCCTTCCGTGGCCCCATCGGCTGCGTCCGCGTCGGCCTGGACGCCGACGGCGCTTTCATCCTCAATCCCACCTTCGAGCAGCAGGGCGAAAGCCCCCTCGACCTGATCGTCGCGGCGGGTGAAGAGGCCATCGCGATGGTCGAAGCCGGCGCGTCCGAAGTCTCCGAAGAGAAGATGCTGGAAGCGATGGACTTCGCACACGAAGCCTGCAAGAAGCTGTGCGCCATGCAGCGCGAACTAGCCGAAAAAGTGGGCAAGCCCAAGACGGACGTCCCCCTGCACCATGTCCACGCCGAGATTCTGGAAGTCATCCGTGAGCGCTTCAATGCCACCTTGCGGGCGGGCTTGCAGGACCCGGATAAATCCTCCCGCGAGGCCGGCTTGACCCTTCTCATCAACGATGTCGTCGAAAACCTCAAAGACCAGTACCCCGACAACATCGCCGACATCAAGGAAGCCGCCGACAAGGCCGTCAAAGACCAGCTCCGCGACCTGATCCTCTCCGAAGGCAAGCGGCCCGACGGGCGCGGCACGACCGACATCCGGCAGATCATCTGCGAGGTCGGCCTGCTCCCGCGCGTCCACGGCACGGGCCTGTTCACGCGCGGCCAGACGCAGGTGCTGACGACGCTGGTGCTGGGGTCGGGCGATGATGCCCAGATGGTGGACACGCTGGAAGAAGACACCGAAAAGCACTACATGCACTTTTATAACTTCCCGCCCTACTCGGTCGGCGAAGCGCGCCCGATGCGCGGGCCGGGCCGCCGCGAGATCGGGCATGGGATGCTGGCCGAGCGCGCCCTGCGCGCGGTCATTCCCTCCCGCGAGCAGTTCCCGTACACCATGCTGCTGACGTCGGAAGTGCTGGAGTCCAACGGCTCTACCTCGATGGGGTCCACCTGCGGCTCCACGCTCGCCCTGATGGACGCGGGCGTTCCCATCAAGGCCCCCGTGGCGGGCATCGCGATGGGCCTGATCGAAGGCCCCGAAGGCAGCGGCGCGGGCGGGCAGGGCCGCAAGTACGCTGTCCTGACCGACATTCAGGGCATGGAAGACTTCTCCGGCGACATGGACTTCAAGGTCGCCGGAACTGCCGAGGGCATCACCGCCTTGCAGCTTGACACCAAGATCGGCGGCGTCCCCCGCGCGGTCTTCGTGCAGGCGTTCCAGCAGGCCCGCGACGCCCGCCTGTTCATCCTGGACAAGATCACGCAGGCCATCCCCGCCCCGCGCGAGAACCTGTCCCTGTACGCCCCGCGCATCTTCACGATCCAGATCGAGCCGGAGCAGATCGGCCTGGTCATCGGACCCGGCGGCAAGACCATCAAGAAGATCACCGCCGACACGGGCGCGAAAATTGACATCGAGCAGGACGGCACGGTCTACATCGCGTCTGTAGACGGCGCGGCCGGCGAGGCCGCCCGCAAGGCGGTTGAGGACCTGACCCGGACGGTCAAGCCCGGCGACGAGTTCGAGGGCACGGTCGTCCGCTTCCTCCAGTTCGGCGCCTTCGTCGAGCTGATGCCCGGTAAGGACGGCCTGGTCCACGTCTCGCAGCTCACCGACTCGGACGAGCGCATCGGCAAGCCCGAAGACGTGGTGAAAATGGGCGAAAAGATCCGCGTCCGCGTCACCGAGGTGGACTCGCAGGGCCGCGTCAACCTGACCGCGCGCGGCCTAGACCAGCCCTTCGACCCCGCCAACCCCGAGCCGGGCCGCCCCCCGCGCCCCGGCGGAGGCGGCGGAGGCGGTGGTGATCGCGGCGGGAGAGGCGGCGACCGTGGCGGGGATCGCGGCGGACGCGGCGGCTTCGGTGGGGATCGCGGCCCGCGCCCCGGCGGCGACCGCCCCGAGCGCGCCGCCTCCTTCGAGCCTTCCCGGCCCGAAGGCACCGGCGACATCGCCCCGTCCGCATCCCCCATCGCCCAGGCCGACGACGAGGCCCCCCGCGCCCGCTTCCGCCCCAAGCGGTAGGCGTTCGCACAAGCAGGAAGACAGACAGGCGGCAGAGAATTATTCTCTGCCGCCTGTTTTTGTGTGACAGACGAGGAGAACCATTAGAGTTGTGGTGCAATTATTCAGTCTCTTGACTCAGGAATGGCTTTTCTTGCCGCTTGGAGCGGCTGTGAGGCCCCTGGTGACGATAAATTGACAAGATTTTCATTCAGGAAGCTATAATGCGCTCAGGGAGCCTTACAGAGCCAAAAGGCTTATTTGCACCACAACTCTATTGGAAATAACCTACTGCTCGACATATAGTGATCTCTGTCGCTGCACTTTTTACAGCTTAACTCAACGGCGCGACCTTTTGTTAAGGCTTGCGCTGACGGTCGCTTACGGCACCTTTTTACTTGGGCGTCCTCTCGTGCAGATAGGCTGGCTCAGGTTTCCTGTCGCCGCTTTCGTGTCGGCATTGGCGTTGAGTGTCATTATCACCTTTGTGATGCAGCTTTTGATTCTCTGGCGTGTCCTTATGCCTGTATCCCAAAGGAGATGCACCATTAAGCTCAATGCTGAAGGTTTTTCTGATGTTTCACTGCGTAAGTCAAAGAGCATCCCTTGGTCCGCCATTTCAGAAATCCGCTACAGGAACGGTGATGTGTTCTTCTGGCAGAAGGGTAAAGACGGCAACTTCGTTCCAAGAAGCGCATTTAATGACCCTCAGCAATCTCAAGCGTTCTTTCAGACTGCCAAGGGTTACTGGGAAGCCGCGAGATTAGGGCAACCAGTCCTGGTGTCAAACGATGACGGTGTGTGGCCGCCCCTGCCGCGCATTGGAGGCTGAGTCGAAGGAGGAAACAATAGACCTCTTGCCTAAGTCCTGCCCTTGTGTTCCCAGGGCTGAACCCCTGGGCTAGAAAGTGCAGGAACCCCGCCTCAGCACTGGCTACCCGGAGGGGCGCGGGCTGAAAACGAGTATTCTTGCGCCCGCGCCTCTCTGTCTTGCGCCCGCGCAGGCGGGCAGCGGGAACTTCTTAGCCCCGCCGTTCAGGGCGGGGGGCTTATGCAAGAGGTCTAATGTCTTCAGCAAGTTACGCTCAGATGATGGCCGAAAAGCAGCACATCAAGCGCCAGGTAGATGCAGAGTTCGCTTTCGCTGAGTCACTAGAGGCTCAGGGAGTGGATTGTTCCCTGTTTATGAAGCAGTGGAAACTGTCTCCTCATCAGTTCAACACGCTTGCCCACTACCTTTATGGCGTCAACGACGAGGAGCCGGCTCTGCCGCCCGCGCTCAAGGCGTTGCTGCTGGCAATGGAGCCCGCCGCGCGGCTTAAAAGCGACTCGCGCGGCAAGGCTAAAGCATAAGCAGGAAAGCAAGAAGGCGGCAGAGAACTATTCTCTGCCGCCTTTTTTGTCGGGGGATTGTTTTGGAAGTCACTTATGAATTAACGCCGGAGGACTTCTGGCACTTCAATGTTTATTGCCGCCGCCACAAAATGAGCCTGCGGCCCCTCTTCCGCAATGCCTTCACGGGAATAATGCTCTTGGTTTTCGTGGGCGGCCTCTGGGCTGTTCTAGATTCCTGGCTCAGAACTGGTCGAATACAATTGTCCCTGGTGTTCCCTCTGGCTGTGATAGCCTGGCTTTTTTCTCGCTTCCTCCTGCCGACTCGGAAGCGAGCAGCCAATCTCGCGATGCAGCAGCCGGGGTTGCTCTGCGAACACACAATCGCCATCAGCCCCATCTGGTTCTTTGAAAAGACTGCTGTAAACGAAACCAAAATCGCCTGGAAGACTCTCCAATCCATTGAGGAAGATGCTGATTACCATTTTTTCTTCATCGCCAAAGTGAATGCTTTCATTGTCCCAAAACGTGCTTACAGTTCTTTGGCGGAGGCACAGGCTTTCCTAGACAAATCCCGGCAGTATTGGGAAGCGGCCAAAACAGGCCAGCCGCTTCCTGAGATCAAAGAAGGCGAAGTGTGGCCGCCCCCACCGCGCCTCGGTTGAGGAATTATGGACTGGCTGGAACGGCTGAACCGGAGTTTGGGGCGGATGCCGCTGGGGCAGGGGACGGTGGAAGTGCTGCAATGGGCCTATGCACGGCATCTGGCCGACAACCGGCCGCACCGGCACACGTTTTTTGAGGTCTGCCTGGTGGGCGAGCATGGGGCGGGCGAGTTCATCGTTCAGGACCGGGCGAATCGGGTGGGGCCGGGCGATCTGTTCGTCGCGCGGCCCGGCGTCATCCATCAGATCGTCAACACGGGCCGCCCCAACATGGAACTGTTCTGGGTCTCCTTCGGGTGGACCCCGGCGGCGTCGAAGCCTCCCGCCGAGGCGGATTCGCTGCTGCGGGCTTTTGCGGAGTCTGAAACGCTGGTCACGCCGGACGGGCAGGGGCAGATCGGGGCGCTTTGGCGGGCGCTGCGGGCGGTCGCCGCCGGGCCGCCCGGAGGAGCCTATGAGATGCAGTATCAGGCGCTGGCGACGGCGCTGGTTTTGGGCATCGCACAAGCCGGCTCAGGCGCGGATCGGCTGGCCCCTGCGGAGCCGACAGGTTCCGACGCCGGCGATCTGGCCGCGCGTCTTGCCGTCCGCTTTATCCACGACAACCTGAGCCGGCCGCTGCCGCTGGTCGAGATCGCCGCGCAGGTCCACTTGTCGCCGCGCCACCTGACGCGCCTGTTCACGCGCTTCACCGGCAAATCGCCCGCGCATTACATCACCCACGCCCGCATGGACCGCGCGCGCGGCCTGCTCCTCCGGTCGCCGATGCCGATCAAGGAAGTCGCTGCGACGGTCGGCTACCCCGATGTCCACCACTTCACGCGCGCCTTTGCCGCCCACTTCGGCTGCCCGCCGGGGGAGATGCGGCGGCACCCCGAACTTGATCATGTCCCAAATATCCAACATCCCGGCGATTTGGTCTAAAGACAATACTCCCCGTTTCGTGCTATCCTATCGGCACAAGGAGAACCTCCGATGCTTACCGACGAACAAAAACAGTTTTACGCCGACAACGGCTACGTCCTGGTGCCCGGCCTGCTCACACCCGAGGAGGCCGCTGCTTATCGCCAGGAGACGCACGACCTCGCCCAGCGCCTCAGCGCCGTGCGCGAGATCAACGCCACCTGGGGCAGCGCGGACTCAGTCACGAAGGGCAAGGCGACCCAGCTTCTACACTGCCACGATGTCCAGTTCCAGTCCGCCGCCTTCTCGCGGCTGCTGGTCAATGAGAAGCTCACGGCGGTGGCCGCCGACATCATCGGGCCGAACGTCCAGCTCCACCACACCAAGATGTTCATCAAGCCGCCGGAGAAAGGCTCGCCGTTCCCGATGCATCAGGATGCGCCGTTCTTCCCGCACGAGAACCATTCGATGATCGCGGCCATCATCCACTTCGACGACGCGCCCATTGAAAAAGGCTGCGTCCGAGTCGTCCCCGGCTCGCACAAGCTGGGCCAGCTGCCGCACAACGTCGAGGGTTCCTGGCACCTGTCGCCGGAAGAATATCCTGTTTCCGAGGCCGTCCCCTGCGAGGCCAAAGCCGGTGATGCTCTGTTCTTCAGCTACCTGACCATCCACGGGTCGGGCATCAACGAAAGCGACGAAGCGCGCACGACGGTCCTCATCCAGATGCGCGACCCCGCCGACCCGCCCTCCTTCCGCGCCCACGAGTCGAACGGCCAGGGCATGATGCTGGCCGGCGTGGACCCCACCTGCGCCACGCGCCCGCCCTGGGAGCGGTTTCAGGCGCCGGATGGAACGTTGGGCGAAGCCAACGGCAGCGACGCCAAGCCTGTCCCGATGGGCATGGGCGGCACCATGTCCGGGGCAATGGGCGGTTCTATGGGGAAGATGTAACCGAAATGCAGCGTCCGGCAGGACAACGAGCAGGCGGCGGAGAATAGTTCTCCGCCGCCTGTTTTTGTGTTTGCGGCTGGGGTGTTTGCTGATGGAAGTAATCTATGAACTTTCCCGATCTGATGTTTCGCAGCTTTTTCGGTACATACGACACCGCCGCAACGGGATCAGGCCAGTTTTTCTATTCAGCTTTCTGAGTGTCTTCGCCTCTGTCGGCCTGGCTGTTGCTGGCTTCAGCCTGTCTGATGCTTATCATCATATGGGCAGAATACCCAACGACGTTGCGTTCAACACTGTGTTGATGATGTGCTTTGTCTTCTTTGTCGCTTACTTTTTTATTTTTCGACTTTTTGTGTTGGAGCGCCAGGCGTGGCGGAACCCGCAGGTAGTTAGCGAGAAAACAATGCGAATATCCCCCACGGGCGTTTTCGTGCGCCACTCGCTCGGCGAGGTGACGCTACACTGGCCGCTGATCGTGGACGTCATTGATGATCGGGATTGTTTTTATTTGTTCATGGAAAGGAATAACGCATTTGTAGTGCCAAAGCGGGCATTCGCCAGCCCGAATGAAGCACGCGCGTTCTATGATGAGACAAGACTGTTCTGGCAGAGCGCAAAGAATATTGCGTCCCCTAATCAAGCCGCCGATCCCGCCACTTGGCCGCCCGCGCCGCGTGCCGCCGACTCTCAGGAACGAGACTGAGCCGTTCCACACCATCAAGATAGACCCCTGCGCTTCGGGGCGAACTAAGCGAAGGCAGGAATTGTCACCGCCTCCCCATCCCGTAGCGCCGACTCGTGGGCACAAATGCCGGGGGCGGTCCAGTTCGCCGCCGTCACCGCGTCAATCACCGGGGGACGCGCTTCCACGATGCTCCGCACGAACTCGTGGGCGAGGTGTGGATGGGAGCCGCCGTGCGCGCCGTCGGTTGCGTACTGCGTGAACTCCCGAATCTCCGGCGGCAGACGGTCCGCGTAATCCGGCAGGTCCACGCGGGCCGTCGCCACGGGTCGGCCATAGGGCGTGACCTCTTCGCTCAGTGTGAACAGCGCCGGCTTCTCGCTCCCGTGCTGGCTCCACTCGAAGCCCCGCTTCGACCCATAGACGTGGAAGCCTTCGAGGTAGGGCCGCGCGGTCTCGAACCAGGAGCGCGTCACTTCAGCGGCAACCGGGGTGTTTTCCAGCCGGAACAGGCCCGTTTCCAGCCGGAAGGGGTTGGCCCCCGGCTGATGCAGGCGCGGCGACAGGAGGCCGGAGCCGAGGCAGTGGACCCGCGTCGCCCGCGTCCCGGTCAGCGCCAGCAGGGGCGCGACCGCGTGGGTCGCATAGTGCATCGGGGGAACGGACTGCCAGTAGGCGGGGCGGCCCTCCACATCCTGAAAATACACGCCGCGCAGAAACGTCAGGTCGCCCAATTCGCCCCGGTCGTACAGGTCTTTGACGAACAGGAATTCCCGCGAGTAGACCACGGTTTCCATCATCATGTAGTTCTTGCCGCTCGCCCGCTGCGCTTCAATGATGCGATAAAGCTGATCGAGCGACGTGCCCATAGTCACCGCGCAGGCGCAATGTTTCCCGGCTTCCAGCACGCGCAGGGTTTGTTCGACATGAGAAAACAGCGGCGTGACCAGGTGAACCGCGTCAATGTCGGGCGCGGTGAGCAGCGCGTCGAGGTCGGTGAACCGGCGGTGGACGCCGAACCGCTCACCCACTTCGTGCAGCCGGCGCTCGTCCAGATCACAAAGCACGACCTCGCGGACATCGGGATGGCGCTGGTAGATCGGCACGAATTCCGATCCGAAGTGCAAGCCCGTCACGGCCACACAAATCTGTTGGTGACTCACGAAGTGTCTCCTAATTCATGCGAAGGGGTCTAATGCCCCATACGGCTCTCTCCAGCCATATTCCTTCTATGCCACCCTGAATTGCTGTAAATGAAACACAACCCCGGCACTGGCGACGCGAGACTGGCCGGAGAGACCCGCCGGCGCTGAACGCCTCCGGCGTCGAGCCGCCCGCGCCGCGCGTCCCAGATTCTCAAGCACAAGGCCGGACCCCTAAACAATAGCGGGTATACTAGAGCCGACAAATAAATCACGAGGATTATTCACCCATCATGCTACAACGCGAAGTGCTTCCCAACGGCGTCCGCATCGTCACCGAGAACATCACCTATGTCCAGTCGGTGGCGCTCGGCCTCTGGGTCGGGGTGGGGGCGCGCGACGAGTCCGACAAGCTGCGCGGCATCTCGCATGTCATCGAGCACATGCTGTTCAAGGGGACGCCGACGCGCACCGCGCAGCAGATCGCCGACCAGATCGACTCGGTCGGCGGCGACATCAACGCCTTCACGTCCAAAGAGAACACCTGCTACTATGTACGGATACTCTCCGAACATGTCCCGCTCGCCATTGACGTCCTGGCGGACATGTTCCTGAACTCCAACATAGACGCCGAGGAATTGGCGCGCGAGCAGAACGTCATCCTGGAAGAGATCAAGCGGCGCGACGACGAGCCGGACGACCTGGTCCATGACGTGTTCGCGCAGACGCTCTGGCCCGGCCATGTCCTGGGCAAAAGCATCATCGGGACCCCCGAAACGGTTTCCAGTCTCCAATCCGGGGACCTGAAGGGCTATATGGCGGGGCATTATACCCCCGATACCATCGTGGTCGCGGCAGCGGGCAACCTGAACCATGAGGAGATTGTGGCGATGGTGCGGGAGCGGCTCGGCCACCTCTCCGGCAGCAAAGCGGCCTGGCGCGAGCCGGACACGCGGCCGCAGTTCACCCCCGAAACGATCTACGTCGAGAAGCCCATCGAGCAGGTCAACCTGGTCATCGGCGCGCCCGGCTACTCGCAGTTGTCCGACGACAAGTACAAGCTGTCCATTCTGGACAACGTCCTGGGCGGCTCCATGAGCAGCCGGCTGTTCCAGGAGATCCGTGAAAAGCGCGGCCTGGCCTACTCGGTCGGCTCCTATTCTCAGTCTTATCGGGAGGGCGGCTACTTCGGCGTCTATTCCGGCACCGGCCCCAAGACGGCGGAGCAGGTGATCGAGCTGGTCCGGGCGGAGTTCAAGAACGTCCGCCAAAACAACATCACCGAGAAGGAATTGGAGCGCGCCAAGAACCAGTTTCGCGGCTCCATCGTGATGAGCCAGGAGGGCATGAATTCGCGCATGATGCGCATCGGCCGCAACGAACTGACCTATGACCGGGTGATCCCGATTGATGAGATCATGGGCAAGATCATCGCGGTCACTCTGGACGACATCGCCGAGGTGACGGAGTACGTCTTCGGCGCGGACGCCTACGCGATGGCGACCGTCGGCCCGTTCACGAAAACGGCAAAAAACGGCACGGGCAAGAAAGCGGAGAAGACGGAGAAACCCGTCAAGAAGACGGAAACCAGGAAGATCGAGAAGGCGGGCAAATGACGGATCGGATCACAGTCGCCGTTTCGGGCGCGCTGGGCCGCATGGGCCGCGAAGTCGTCGCCGCCGTCCGCGCCGAGCCGGATCTGGCGCTGGTGGCCGAGGTGGACAAGGACGACAGCCTGGGGGATGCGCTGGGAGCGTCCAAGCCGGTCGCCCTGGTGGACTTCTCCGTCCCGGAATCCGTCCTGGGCAATATCGAGACCACGCTGGCGGCCGGCGTCGTTCCCATCGTCGGCACGACGGGTCTATCGCCCGCCGACGTTGTCCACGTCCGTGAACTGTGCCGCCGGCACGGGTGCGGCGCGCTGATTGCCCCGAACTTCGCTATCGGGGCCGTCTTGATGATGCAGTTCGCCCGCCTCGCCGCGAGGCATATGCCCGACGCCGAGATCATCGAGATGCACCACGAGAAGAAGCTGGACGCGCCTTCGGGGACGGCCGCCAAGACCGCCGAGATGATCGCCGAAGGCCGCGCCGATGCCGCGCCGACGGCCCTCCCGCCCGACGCCTTCGAGAAGATTCCCGGCGCGCGCGGCGGCAAAGGGGTGGGGGATGTTCCCATTCATTCCGTCCGCCTGCCTGGCTTCGTCGCCTCTCAAATGGTCATTTTCGGCGGCCTGGGCCAGACATTGACTCTCCGGCACGACTCGATTGACCGCAAATCCTTCATGCCCGGCGTCCTCCTCGCCGTCCGCCACGCTCCCGCGCTGGCCGCCAACGGTGGTGAATTGGTGTACGGGCTGGAGAACCTGCTGTGAGCGCCCCCTAGCCCCCAATGCTGGGGGAATCAGACGTGCCCGGTATGTCCCCTCCGGCTCCCCCAGGATTGGGAACGGGGGGAGCCTTCTCCATCTGCCGCCTCAGCGTCCGTTCCCGCCAGCGCAGCTTGAGTGGCATGACGAACGACTCCCACACCACCCCTTTGGACAGCTTCGACTGGCCCGCCCGCCGCTCGGTGAAGATGATCGGCACCTCGGAAATCTGAAAGCCGGCGAGCTGTGCCCGGAACGTCATTTCCACCTGGAACGAGTAGCCATTGGAGTGGACACTGCCCAGGTCAACCGCTTCCAGCACGCGCCGGTGGTAGAGACGGTAGCCGCTCGTGCAGTCATTGACGGTCAGCCGCGTCACCGTCCGCACATACCAGTTCGCGCCCCACGACAGCAGAATCCGGCGCAGGGGCCAGTTGATGACCGAGATGCCGTTCAGGTAGCGCGAGCCGATGACCACGTCCGACGTGCGCCCGGCCTCGGTCATGGTTTGCAGGTAGAGCGGGTCGTGCGACAGGTCGGCGTCCATCTCCACGACCGCATCATAGTCGCGCGCCAGCGCCCAGGCGAAGCCGGCCAGGTATGCCCGTCCCAGACCCTCTTTCGCCGCGCGGTGCAGAACGTGGACGCGGCCTTCCGAGACGGACGACTGCGCCAGGGCGTCGGCGATCCGTCCTGTGCCGTCGGGGGAGTCGTCGTCCACGATCAGCAGGTCCACCGGCGCGGGCTGTTTGAGCACCTCCCGCGCCACTTTCTCCAGGTTGTCGGCCTCATTGTAGGTCGGAATCACCACGATTGTGCGGGTTTTCGGGTATTCTAAAGGGGTCTGAGGGGAAGCTGCTGGGGACATAGGCGCGTTTGGGACCGGCTTTCTTGAATTTACTTGGTAGCGGGAAACGATGTCGTTCGGTCGAAAAATCGCAAACCGGATCGTGCTGGCTTATCTCGTCCCACTGGCCTTCACGCTGCTGATCGGCATCGTCTTCATCCACTTGCAGGGGGACGAAATCCGGTTGCGCGACTACGCCCTGGGCATGGTCGTGGTCCTGGTCCCCGCCGTGATTATTGGGCGGCTGCTGACCCAGCCGATCACGCTGCACCTGGGGCAGCTCCGGCGGGGCGCGGAACGGATCGAGCACGGCGATTATCAGTCCCGCGTGGTCGCCAGCGTCGGGGACGAGTTCGCCGACCTGGCCCGCGCGTTCAACCACATGGCGGACGTCATCGCGCTGCGCGAAAGCGCGCTGCGCGAGCAGAACGGGGTGCTGGCGACGCTCAACCACCGCTTCGAGTCCGTCCTCGATGCGGCTAACGACGGCATCGCCATGCTGGACCGGAGCGGCCACTTCGTGCTGATCAACCGGCGCTTCGGCGAGCTGCTGGGCGGCCGGCCCGAGGCGCTGCTGAACCACACGGCGGAGGAAGCGCCGCCCCCGCTGCTGGAGCGGCTGGCCCGCCTCAGCAGCCGCCTGGCCGTGCTTTTGCCCGGCCACGAGCAGGATGAGCGCGGCGTCGCCGAGGAGATCATCGCGCTGGACGGCTCGGACAAGCGCTTTCTGCAATTCTACACCGCGCCGGTACAGGGCGAAGACGGGCAGGAAACTATCGGCCGCATCCTGGTGCTGCGGGACGTCACGCGCGAGCGGGAACTGGACAAAATGAAGACGGATTTCATTTCCGTCGTCTCGCACGAGCTGCGGACGCCGCTCACCAGCATCAAAGGCTACACGGACCTGCTGCTGTCGGGCGCGACCGGCGAACTATCCGAGCTGCAATCCGAATTCCTGGGCATCATCCAGAGCAGCACGACGCGGCTCTCCAACCTGATCAACGACATCCTGGACATCTCGCGGATCGAGTCCGGCACCATCCAGATCAAGCACGAGCCGATTGACTACCGGGCCATCGTATCCGACACGCTCCGGCTGATGAAGGCCGCCGCCGATGAAAAGCAGATCAGCATGGACGCCAGCCTTCCCGAGTTCATCCCGCCCGTCCGGGGCGACACGGACAAAGTGACGCAGGTTCTGGCGAACCTTGTCAGCAACGCCATCAAGTATACCCCAGAAGGCGGCTGGGTCAAGGTCAGCCTGGAAGTATCCGGCGAGGCCAGCGTGACCACCTGCGTCGCCGACAGCGGCATCGGGGTCGCGGAAGAGGATCAGCCCAAGCTGTTCCAGAAGTTTTTCCGGGCCGATAATTCCAGCACGCGCGAGGCGGGCGGGACCGGGCTGGGGCTGGTCATCGCCAAGACCACCATCGAGCTGCTCGGCGGCGCGATCTGGCTGGAAAGCATGCCGGGCCGGGGCAGCCGCTTCTTTTTCACGCTGCCGCTCTTTCCCGAAACGGCGGGCAGCCAGGCGCCCGCCCCGGTCACCCTGCCGGAGCGGGGCATTGGCCTCGTGCTGATTGTGGACGACGACGCCTACGTCCGCAGCTTGATCCGCCACACGCTGCACCGACGCGGCTACGGGACCCTGGAGGCGTCGGACAGCGAGGAGGCGCGGCAGAAGGCGCGGCTGCACAAGCCCGATGCCATCACGCTGGACATGATGATGCCGGACATGGACGGTCTGCGCGCCCTGCGTGCGCTGAAGGCGGATCGCGCCACGTCGCCGATCCCGATCATCGTCCTTTCCGTCCTGGGTGATCCCGCGCGCGGGGATCTGGCGATGGGCGCGTTCTCGTTCCTGCAAAAGCCGCTGTCGCAGACCGAGCTGCTGTCCGCCGTCACCGCCGCTTGCCGGGCCAGGCCGGGCAGCCGCAAGGCGCTGGCCGTGTGCGGGCGGGACGCGGCGGTCTGCGAGGATTTCGCCGAAGCCGCGCCGAAACTACAAGAAGCGGGGATCGCGCTCCAGGTCGTCGAAACCGCGCCTGAAGCCGTCGCGTATGTCATCACGGAAACGCCCGCGCTTGTACTGCTCGACACGACCGCGCTCGAGAGTGAGTTGTTCGGTCTCATGGTCGCGCTGAAAGCCGAGGAAGAAGCCGCCCGCATCCCGATCGTCCTGCTGACCGAGGACATCTCGCAGGAGGGCTTGAGCTTCCAGCCCGGCGCCGCAGGCAATGCGGCCCTGTTGGACTACCTCTGCGAGCAGCTGCACCGGGCCGTCTCGGCGCCGGGGATGCCGACGAAGTGAGATGTTAATGAAAGCCATGTCAGAATACAACGTCGCCGTTGTCGGCGCGGGCGCGGTGGGGCAAGAGATGCTGCGCGTCCTTGCCGAGCATCATTTTCCTGCCCGCGAGGTGCGCGTCCTCGCCCGCAGCGAGCGCACGATGGTCGTGGATGGCCGCAGCTACGCCGTCCATGCCACGACGGCGGAGGCATTCGCGGGGATAGACATCGCCCTGTTCGCCGGGACCGAAGGGGAAAAGGGCGCCGCCGTCACCTTTGGCCCGGAGGCCGTCAAGCGCGGCGCGGTCGTCATAGACAACGGCGCGGACTTTCGGATGCGGCCCGATGTCCCGCTCGTCGTCCCGGAAGTCAATGCCGCAGCGCTGAAACGGCACGAGGGCATCGTCGCCAACCCGAACTGCTCCACGGCGCAACTCGTTCTGGCGCTCAAGCCGCTGCACGACGCCGTGCGGGTCACGCGCGTCCTGGTCGCCACCTATCAGGCCGTTTCCGGCGCGGGCGGCGCGGCGGCTGAGGAGCTGAAGGATCAGAACGTGGCGCTGGCCGAGGGCCGCGCCGTCACCCAGCCCGGCCCGGCCTTCCCGGTGCAGGTCGCCGCCAATGTCATCCCGCAGATCGGCGGCTTCGACGACGGTGGCTACACGTCGGAGGAGATGAAGCTGGTCCACGAGACGCGCAAGATCATGGGCGACGACGCAATCCGCATCACGCCGATGGTCACGGCCCGCGTCCCCGTTTTCATCGGCCACTCCGAGGCGGTCTATGTGGAGACGGAGCGGCCGATCACGCCCGCCGACGCCCGCGCCCTTTGGCACGACGCCCCCGGCATTGCCGTCTTGGACGAAATCGGCGGCGATGACCCATACCGTGCCTACCCGACTCCGCTCTTCGCGGCGGGCAAGGACACCACCTATGTAGGCCGCATCCGGCAGGACCTGGGCAACCCGAACGGCCTGAACTTCTGGGTGGTCAGCGACAACCTGCGCAAAGGCGCGGCGACAAACGCCGTCCAGATCGCCGAAAGCCTCGTCGAGCAGAACTTATTGGGGAAGAACTATGGCAATTCCTGAGCCGATTTTTGGCCGCGTTTTGACCGCCATGATCACGCCGTTCGATGCGGCGGGGAATGTGGACTACGCCGAGGCCGGGCGAATGGCGCAGTGGCTGACCGAGCACGGCTCCGATGGCCTGGTCGTCACGGGCACGACGGGCGAGAGCGCGACCCTGAGCCTGGACGAGAAGATGCGGATGTACGAGACCGTCGTCAAGGCCGTGGGGGACCGGGCCAAAGTCCTTGCCGGGACGGGCAGCTACGATACCGCCGAGACCGTCGAACTGTCGCGGGCGGCGGCGGAAACGGGCGTAGACGGCCTGCTGGTCGTGACCCCCTACTACAACAAGCCGTCCCAGGAGGGCCTGTACCAGCACTACCAGGCCGTCGCCGAAGCGACTTCAGTGCCCCTCGTGCTTTATAACGTGCCGGCCCGCACGAGTGTCAACCTGGAGGCCGCGACCGTCCTGCGCCTGGCCCAGATCGAGAACATCGTCGGCGTCAAAGAGGCCAGCAAGCTGCTGGATCAGGTCGGCGAGATCATTGGGGGCGCCCCCGAAGGCTTTCAGGTGTACGGCGGCGCGGACGAGGTCAACCTGCCGATTTTGGCCCTGGGCGGGGTGGGGAACATCAGCGTCATCTCGCACGTCGTCGGCCTCGACTTGCAGAAAATGCACCAGGCGTTCTTCAGCGGCGATCTCGAAACCGCGCGCCAAATTCACCTCCGCACCCTGCCCATGACCAGAGCCATGTTCAGCGCCCCCAGCCCCGTCCCCACCAAGACGGCGCTGGCGATGATGGACGTCCTGCCGTCCAGCCGCGTCCGCCTGCCGCTGGTCGAGGCCAACGAGAAAGAGCGCGGCCTGATTCACGCGGCGCTGAAAGATTACGGGCTTTTGCACGGTTAGCAGCCCCCCGGCCCCCAATAATGGGGGAGCCAGAGAAGCCAGGGGCGGTCCCTCCTACTCCCCCATTATTGGGGGCCGGGGGGCTTCCCAAACCAAATTATGACAACACCCACAAACACAGCGAGTACCAAAACACTCCAAATCATCCCGCTCGGCGGGATCGGCGAGATCGGCAAGAACATGACCGCCGTCCGCTGCGGCGATCAGATCATCGTCATTGACTGCGGGCTGGCCTTCCCCGGCGCGGAGCAGCTTGGGGTTGACCTGGTCATCCCCGACATTTCTTACCTGCTCGAGCACAAGGAGATGGTCAAGGGCATCATCCTGACCCACGGCCACGAGGACCATATCGGCTCCCTGGCCTTCGTCCTGCGGCAGCTCAACGTCCCCGTGTACGGCACGCGGCTCACCATCGGCTTCACGAAAGGCAAGCTGAGTGAGTACAAAGTGCTGGACCGCGCCAAGCTGCACACGTTCAGCGCTGAAGACCGGTTCAAAGTCGGGATGTTCGACATCGAGCCGTTCCGGGTCGCGCACTCCATCCCCGACGCCGTGGGCTTCGCCGTCCATACGCCGGCGGGGACGCTGGTGCATACGGGCGACTTCAAGTTCGACCAGACGCCGGTGGACGGCCAGTTGTTCGACATCGCCCGCCTGACCCGCATCGGCCAGGAAGGCGTTTTGGTGCTGCTGTCCGACTGCACCAACGTCGAGCGGCCCGGCTTCGTGCCGTCTGAGCGCAACGTCGGGGACGCCTTCGACGCGATCTTCAAAGACGCCCCGCGCCGGATCATCATGGCCTGCTTTGCGTCCAATGTTCACCGCGTCCAGCAGGCGATTGACTTCTCCGTCAAGTACGGCCGCAAGGTCGCGCTCATGGGCCGCTCGATGGAGCGCAACATGGAGATGGCCCAGCAGATGGGGTATCTGCGCGTCCCCGAAGGCACGCGAATCCGCGCCGACGAGATCGAGGACTACTTCCCGCAGCAGGTGACGGTGATTACCACTGGCTCGCAGGGCGAGCCGATGGCCGCGCTGTCGCGAATCGCCGTGGACGACCACCGCAAGATCAAGATCGTGGCCGGCGACTCGGTCATCCTGTCGGCCTCGGCCATTCCCGGCAACGAGGACGCCGTGTACCGCACGATCAACCATCTGTTCCGGCGGGGGGCGAACGTCTTCTATGACAGCATCGCCAAAGTCCATGTCTCCGGGCACGGCTACGCCGAAGAACTGAAGCTGATGCTCAACATCGTCGAGCCGCAGTACGTCATGCCTGTCCACGGCGAGTACCGGATGCTGCACATGTACTCCAAGATCGCCGAGGAGATGGGCTGGCCGCCCGAGGACATCATCCGGGCCGAGATCGGCGACATCGTGGAGGTCGGCGAGGACGTGGCCGGCGTCGTGGGCCGCGTCGAGAAGAGCGGGGCGGTCCTGATTGACGGCACGGGCATCGGCGACGTCAGCGAGGTTGTCCTGCGCGACCGCCTGCACATCGGCACCGATGGCTTCCTGGTGCTGGTCGTCGGCATCTCCCAGGAAACCGGCGAGATCGTCTCCGGCCCCGAAGTCATCTCACGCGGCTTCGTTTACATGGACAAGTCCGAGGAGCTGGTCGAGCAGATCAAGCAGGTCATCGTGGACAAGATCAAGAACCTGCCCGAAGAAGACAACGACTGGATGGTCGTCCAGCAGGACCTGCGCGACGCCGTCGGCAAGTTCCTCTACAAGAAGACCGCCCGCCGCCCCATGATCCTGCCCATCTTGCTGGACTTGTGAGAGGAGAAACCCGTGCAAGCATTGAAGTATAGGGCTGAGGTCGGCGCGGAAGGGGAGATCACCCTGCCGCGCCTCCGACTGGATCAAGGAACACCCGTAGAAGTCATCGTGCTGGTGCGTGAGCCGGATTCTGAAAGCGACATGCTGCTGGCCGCATCCGAAAGCAGCACCGCTTTCTGGGATAACCCGATAGATGATGCGGTCTGGAACAACGCCTAAGCAGCGAGACATCGTGCTGATTCCGGTTCCTTTTACGGACCTGAGCAGCGCCAAGCGGCGGCCCGTTCTGGTGCTGTCGTCCGACGCGCACAACCGGAGTTCCCCTGATGTGATGGTGGCAGCGATCACCTCTAATTTTGCCGCTACAACTGCGGGCCTCATCATTGACACGCCCGATATGGAGATCGGGGCGTTGCCTCACCGGAGCTTGGTTCGGGCCGATAAAATCTACACGTTGAGCCAAACATTAGAGTTGTGGTGCAAATAAGCCTTTTGGCTCTGTAAGGCTCCCTGAGCGCATTATAGCTTCCTGAATGAAAATCTTGTCAATTTATCGTCACCAGGGGCCTCACAGCCGCTCCAAGCGGCAAGAAAAGCCATTCCTGAGTCAAGAGACTGAATAATTGCACCACAACTCTATTGATCGTCAAATCTTATGGCCGCCTGAATCAACGTGCTTTGGACGATGTGCTGACCATACTGGACGCTGTTGTGGGGCGCTGAGGTCGGTAAGTTCCTGTACAAGAAGACCGCCCGCTGCCCCATGATCCTGCCCATCCTGCTGGACCTGTAAAGCGTGTGCAACGAGGAGGTAATGAAGCTATGGCCGTCTTAGAGACTGGAACCATCGGGGACCATGCGAACGCAATTTTTGAGCAACGCCTCCGGCCGCTAGTCGCGGGCGAGGACCCGGACGCTTTTCTCGCCATTGACATTATTTCCGGCGACTATGAAGTTGCCTCCGATGACATCACGCCCGGTGACAGATTGCGCGAGCGGCATCAAGGCGCACGCATCTTCCTACGCCGGGTCGGTGATGAAGCCGCCTACACCGTGGGTGGAGGCTATCAAGAGTGATCGTCGGAAGAGTAGATCCGCGCCGCCGATGCCTGGTTCTGCTGGAAGTCCGAGGCCCAGAGGGACAGTCTGAGACCATCGAGTTTCAAGTGGACACAGGTTTCAGCGGATCGCTCTTGCTGCCGCCGGAAATAGTCTCGCGCCTCGGCTTGCTCCAAAGCAACTCAGTGGGCATACGGTTAGCCGACGGCAGCCGTGTGGAAGTGCTACGTTACTTGGCGCAAGTCGTTTGGGATGGAGTTGCGAAGACTATTGCCATCCCGGCCTCCGGTCGTCAGCCGCTGCTAGGGACCGGATTGCTTGACGGCCACCGGCTCAACGCCGCAATCAAGCCCGGCGGTCGGGTGGCGATCAAGCCCTTATGATGGTGGAGAAGGAGACACGAACATGGTCATCGGCAGAATAAGTTCCGACCTGCGCCCAATGGTCCCCATTGTCGTCCAGGGTGCAAACGGGCAGGAGCGGAAAATCCCGGTCCTCCTCTCGACCGGTTTCGGGGAAGCCTTGCTTCTTCCCGCCGCCGAAGTCGCCGCGCTCGGCCTGCCGCAGACGGGGGCGCGGACGGTGACGTTCCCGGACGGCAGCCAGATTGAGGCGACCGTGCATCCGGCCCACATCCTGCTGGCGGGCGAGGCGCAGGATTTGGACATCCTGGCCGGCGGCTGGGAAGCCCGCATGGGGCTGCGGCTGCTGGAAGGCTACCGGATCAGCATGAGGTTCGTGGAAGGCGGAGCGGTCACAGTCGAGCGGTTATAAGCCACTTGACGTGGGCCACTCTCACACTTCTCGTTGGCAATATGGTCCACAATCATCTGGCAAGAGGCTACCAGGAACAGTTCGCGGGCTATGTCGCCGGGCAGGGTCGCGCGTCAGAGCGGCAAATATATGATACGGTCTTCGTATTCGCTGGGTATAGCGGCAAGGGCGACCAGGAGCAGATCATCCAGGTTTCGAGATATATCGCGGTGACGTCCACTGTCAGGATGCCGAGGATGTGCCGGCCTGCCGCGAGATGATCGGCGAGATGCACCGGCATGGATTTACGGTTGTTGGTCACCAGGACGAAGTTGTTCGCCTCGCACCAGAGCAGTATTGCTGGGTCGAGAGTACCCGGCGGCGGCACGCCGGGCATCCCGATCTTCCAGATGGTCAAACCCGGCTCGCGGGACAACAACTGAGTCCGGTAGGCGGGCGGCATATGTTCGTCGAGCAGATACTGGATGGCCATGAAGCGTTTACGCCGCGATCAGGCGCTCCGCTCCTGACTCTTGCGTCTCGGCCCGTTCACGCAGGTAGCGTTCCGGGGACAAGCCGGAGGCTTCGATCTCTGCTTTCAGCGCGCGAAGGCGGGTGACAGCGGGCGAAGGGTTCTGGTCCTGCTCGGCTCTGGCGCGGCGGCTAAACTCAAGCCATCGGGCAAGGTATTGATCCACGCTTTGCTTGTTCCGCAGGTAGTACAGGACCGTCGCGTAGACCTGCTCCAGAGCCAGGCTGGGGAACATCTCCTGGATCGCTTCCATGCTCTGGGCACGATAGAGGTGTTCGTAGAGGATGGACTCAATTCCGATGCGGCTCCCTTTGAGGCGGATGTCGTCGGGTGTCAAGAAGTCGAAGTAATCTTCCAGCATAGTGTCTTCTCCGAAATCAGTATACCCGCCGATCCGTGATCAGCAGGTCATTTCTCGTTGGCGATGTAATCCACGATCACTTCACAGGGGGCGGCGAGGAACAGTTCGCGGGCCATCTCGCCGGGCAGGCCGCGCGTGCGGTCCGGGCGCGCGCCCAGGATGAGCAGGTCCACTTTCTCTTCGGGAATCAGCGACAGGATGCGCTCGTGCGCCTTGCGGGTGCGGTAGATGACCGACTCGACGTTCACCTTGTAGGGGATGGCCGCGCGCTCGGCGATGTGCAGGGCGTTGGCGGCGACCGACTCGGCATCCGGCATGGCGGCGTTCAGGGACAGGATGCGCGGCACCTCGATCAGATACGCGAGCTGGATGCGCGCATCCGTCCCCTGCGCCAGCCGGAAGGCGACTTCCAGGGCGCGGTTGGAATACGGCTGGTCCACGGCGGGTATCAGCAGGGAGCGCCACTGGCCCGGCGCCTGACCGGAAGCGGTGGCGGACGAACCGGCGCGGCCCCCGAAGAGGCGATGGAGAAGTGACATCGTTTGACAGGGCCTTTCGGGAAGGGGTACAATCCGACAGAGGATTGTACCCCTAATGGCTATCACGCAAGACAGACAAATCGCAGACAGACAAATTACGCAGGACCAGGTTCTCGGCGCGCTGCGGCGCGTCATTGACCCGGATTTTCATAAAGACCTCGTCACGCTCGGCATGATCAAAAGCGTCGTCGTGGACGGTCCCGATGTTGCCTTCACCGTCGAGCTGACCACGCCCGCCTGCCCGCTCAAGGAAGAGATCGAGCGGATGTGCCGCGAGGAAGTCGGGGCGATCGCGGGCGTCGGCGAGATCAAAATCGAGATGACGGCGAAAGTCCGCGCCAACACGGGCAAGGGAATCCCGACGCAGCAGGCGATTCCGGGCGTCAAGAACATCGTCGCCGTCGCGTCCGGCAAGGGCGGGGTGGGCAAAAGCACCGTCTCGGCCAACATCGCCTGCGCGCTGGCCCAGATGGGGGCCAAAGTCGGCCTGATGGACGCCGACATTTACGGCCCGTCCATCCCCATCATCATGGGGGTCGAGGACAAGCAGCCGCTGGTGGACGAAAAAAAGGAAAAGCTGCTGCCCATCGAGCAGTACGGCGTCAAGATCATCTCCATGGGCTTCTTGCAGCCGGGCGGCGCGGCCGTCATCTGGCGCGGGCCGATGGTCGCCAAAGCGGTGCAGCAGTTCCTGCGCGATGTCGAGTGGGGCGAGATTGATTACCTCATCGTGGACCTGCCGCCCGGTACGGGGGACGCGCAGCTCACGCTGGCCCAGGCGATCCCGCTGTCGGGCGCGGTCGTCGTGATGACCCCGCAGGACCTGGCTGCCGCCGTGGCCGTCAAGGCCGTCTCGATGTTCAAGCGGCTCGATGTCCCCATCCTGGGCATCGTCGAGAACATGTCCTACTTCCTCTGCCCGACCTGCAACTCGCGCCACCACGTTTTCTCGCACGGCGGCGGCCAGCAGGCGGCGGAAGCCCTGGACGTGCCGTTCTTCGGCGGCATCCCGCTGGCCCTGGACATCGGGGCCGAGGCCGACGAGGGGACGCCGTCCGTGGTCGCCAACCCGAATGGCCCCTACGCCCAGGTCTTCCGCGAGGTGGCCGAGCGCATCGCCCAGGCGGTCAGCATCCGCGCCCGGACGTTCGTGCCGCTGGCGATGACCAAGTAATGGGAGCCAAGTGACCTGGCTGGAATACCTCGTGCTCGTCTTCGCCCTGGCCTTCGGCTTCGGCGGCATGGCCTGGCTTGTCGGTCGCTACGATCTGCGCCGCTCGAACTTCCGAGGGCAGCGCATCCCAACGGTCGCCGGGCTGGCGTTCGTCCTGGGCGGCGAGTTCTTTTATGCCTGTGAGTGGTTCTGGCAGGGGCTGCACACCAGCCTCGCCGCCGTTTACTTCCTCGTGACCCTGGGCTTCGGCGGGCTGGGGCTGCTGGATGACCTGAAGGGGGACCGTAAGGTGGGCGGCTTCCGGGGCCACTTCCGCGCCCTGGCGCGGGGCCGCCTGACGACCGGGGCGGCCAAAGCTCTAGGGGGCGGCCTGCTCAGTCTGGCGGCAGGGTTCCTCATCACGTCCCCACGGCCCTTCGGCTACGCCCTGCTGGCGGGCCTGCTGATCGCGCTCTCGGCCAACACCCTGAACCTGTTGGACCTGCGGCCGGGCCGCTGCCTGTTCGGGTTCTTTGTCGGCGCGGCGACAATCGGCGTCGTGCTTCTCTCGCAGCACGCACTGGGAACGGGATTTCTCCTGTGGACGGCGGCCGCCTTCGCGCTGATCCTCTACCCGGTGGACGCGGGCGGGGCGGCCATGCTGGGTGACACCGGGGCGAACACCTTCGGCGCGGTTCTCGGCGTGGCCGGCGCCATTTACTTCATCCCCGTCTGGCAGGGCGTTCTTGTCCTGGCCCTGCTCGGCTTTCAGTGGTGGTGCGAGCGCCATTCCCTATCGCGCGTCATCGAGGACACCCCGTTCTTACGCAGCCTCGACCGCAAAATCGGCGTCCGGTGACAGCCGGATCGCACCGAGGTACTTTTCCCCGTACTCCGGCGTGTCGCAGCCATCTATCCGAACGCCCTGCCCACCGCGCGCGTGCAGGAAACGGCCGTCGCCCAGCGCGATGCCGATGTGCGTCGGCTGCCTGTCCTCGCGGCGGCTGAAGACGACCAAGTCGCCGTCTTCCAGGATCGCCGTTTCGAGCGACTGCCCTTCCTCCACGCGCCCAAACCGCCGGTCGGCAAATTGCAAATCGGCATCACGCAGAAGTTGAAAGCCGCTCAGTTTGTAGGCGATCTGCGTCAGGCCGGAGCAGTCAATGCCGAACGGGGTGCAGCCGCCCCAGAGATAGGGGGTCCCGATGAACCCTTTGGCGTTGCTGGCTGCCTGCCATCCGATTGCCTGAGCTACAGCCCCGCGCCCAATTCCGCTGTTCAATGCCTCCTCGACGGCACTTCCGGCAGGCCGATACGACACGTTCAGGCTAACCCGGTGGACATGACCGGTCTGGCCGTCCGGCAGGCGCAGGGGAACCCACTCGCCTTCCTCCGCGCGGCGGGCGACCACCACCGACGTTCCGACGACGAGCTTGGTAAGCAGTTCCGAGTCAGCGGATGGGGCGGAGCGGACATCAGCGAAAAGGGTATCAATGCGGGTGACGAAGAAATCCGAGGCATCGTAGGCGGACACGAGCAGGCGCGCGGCGATCCATCCTGAGTAACGGTCTTCCGTCGTCACCCGGCAAAAGCCGTTTCGCTCCTCCTCGACCATCACGCTCGCCCCCAGAACCGCCTGCGAGGCCAGTTCCGAATGCGAGTCCGGCGCCTCGTAAAGATCAGCGACGTTCTGCGCGACGATGTATGTCCCAAACTCCATGCTCACTCGAAGATGATTTCCGTCCGCTCGCCGACCCGGATGCGGTCGCCGTGCGTCAGCTGCCGCTCCTCATGGGCGGGCAGCTTCTCGCCGTTCAGCAGGGTGCCGTTGGTGCTGCCCGTGTCCACCAGGGAGTAGCCGTCGCCCTGCTTGATGATCTCCGCGTGGCGGCGCGAAACGGCGTCGTCCAGGTCTATCTCCACGTCGGGGTAGTAGTGCATCTCGCTGTCGGGCCGCCCGATGGTCGTGACCTTTTTGGTCAGATCGAACGCTGCCGAAAGGCGCCCGACGCGCAGGACCAGGCGGGGCGGCGTTTCCTCGGTGGCGGGCGAGACGAGCGGCGCGTCCAGGACGAACGGTGGGACGGGGGGAATCCCGGCGGGCGAGGCCGGGGCAAAGGCCGCCAGCTCCTCGCGGTTCATGCGCAGGGTGGATGTGAAATCGCCCGCGGGGGCGGCGGGTTCCGGCGTGGATGTGTCGAAGGAAGGCGTCTCCAGTGTCGGCGTCTCCAGTGTCGGCGTCTCCGCCGGCGTCGTTTCGACCGGCGGCGGGGCGGCGATGATAGGCGCGGCGGAAAGGGGCAGGAGGTCTTGGGTGAAGGGGGCGGAATAGTCCATCAGCTTCAGCGGGCCGTCCTCATCCTCGAAGTGCAGGTCGCCCCCGGTTTCCAAGTCGCCGGTTTCCAAGTTGGATGACGGCATGTATTGGCCCGGCGCCGAGGCTGGCTCACTGCCGGGGTCCAGGAAGGCCGCAGAGCGCTCGTCGCCCGACGGGGGAGCGCTGTAAATTTCCGCGCCGTGCCCCGTCGCGATAGGTTCCGCCGCCGTCTGAGGCTCCGCGCCGGGTGTCTCGGCTTGTGTCTTCTCTTGTGCCTTATCTTGTGCCTTATCTTGTGCCTTATCTTGTGCCTTATCTTTGCGTAATTTCCAACCCGCCATAAGATGATCGCTCCCGCCGAAGGTGGTTTTCGGCCTCAAAAAGATTTCTCAGTATATCACGGCCCGCCGGGCCTGTCAAGCAAGCCTGCCTTGCCCCAGGGCGATTGCATTAGGAACAGGGCGATTGCATTAGGAAGGGCAGGCACGGGGAGAGGGAGAAAGGGCAGGAGGAGATAGGGCAGGCACGGGGGCCTGCCCCTACGCGCCCCGTGATTGATGGTGATTGATGGTGATTGATACATTGATGGTGATTGGTAGGGGCAATCCCCCGTGGTTGCCCTCTGTCTGTCATCGGTTGCCCTCCTCCCTCCCCGTGGTTGCCCTTCTTCTCCTGTCATATGCGATTGCCCTGTGCCTTGCCCTTGCCAAACCTCAGAGCGATATGCTATAATCTGCCACTCATTCCGACTTGACCACGACGAAGGACTCGAACCCATGAAACGCACTTACCAGCCGAACGTCCGGCATAAGATGAAGACGCACGGCTTCCGCGCGCGCATGAGCACCCCGGACGGCCGCAACGTCCTCAAGCGCCGCCGCGCCAAGGGCCGCTACAAGCTGTGCGTCACGCACACCATCACCATTCCTAAGAGCATTTAAGCGCCCATGCTGCCGTGTGCGTCCCGCCTGAAGCGCAGCCGCGACTTTCAGGCTGTTTACAAGCGCCGGTCCTCCTGGGCCTCCCCGCACCTAGTCCTGTACATCCGCTTTCGGGCGCCGCGCGAAGGAGAAGCATCCCGGCTGGGCTTCGTGATCAGCAAAAAGATCGCCAAGCGGGCGCATGACCGGAACCGCCTGAAGCGCCGCCTGCGCGAGATCAGCCGGCTCCATCTGCTGCCGTCCGCCGCGCGGCCTTATGATGCCCTGGTCGTGGCCCGAGCCGCCGCCCCTGAAGCAGACTGGGCCGCTCTGACGGCGGAAATGACCGGCCTTGCCCGGCAGGCCGGCCTGCTCCGAGTGGAGGCCGGAAAGGCGGAGGGGTGATGCGGCACGTTTTGATCGCGTGTATCCGTATCTACCAGCGGTACATCTCGCGCTGGACGCCTTCCGCCTGCCGCTTCCGGCCCACCTGCTCGGAATACGCCGCCCAGGCGATTGACCGTCACGGCGCCCTGCGGGGGCTGGGCATGGCCGCCAAGCGGCTTTGCCGCTGCCACCCGTTCCATCCAGGCGGCTACGACCCCGTCAAGTAGGAGCGCGATTCATCGCGCCCGTCCGGCAATTTGGAGTCTGAATGAAGAACTGTCTCGCCGCCTCACGGGTACTGCTCTGCGCGGCGTTTATCCTCCTTTTAGGGACGGCCGGCAACGCGCAGGCGCCCGGCGACCCGAATGCGCCGCCGGCCTACGGCGTCGCCCAGCGGCTCGTGTCCGAAGCGCGGGCCGCCCGCGCGTCCGGCCAGTCCGAGACCGCGCACAACCGCGCCTACCAGGCCGTCCTGCAATTCCAGCAGGTCGTTCGGAGCCGCGCCTACGGCCACACGGTCTACGCCCGCGAGGCCCTGCGGCAGCAGGCGAAGATCGAGGAAGATTTCCTCCAGGACAAGAACGCCGCCATCCAGTCCCTGCAAACGCTGCATAACACGTTCCCCGATGACCAGGCCGTCCTGCCCGAAATCCAGCGCGTCGGCAACGAGTTGGATCAGTGGAACCAGACCATCACGCCCCGAAGCACATTGATCCATATCATTGGGGCATGGCTGTACCGGACTATGGACTTCCTGGTCGCCCTGACAGGCCGGCAGTCCTGGTCTTATTTCTTTGCCATCCTGATGGTCTCGGTCCTGGTCAAGCTGGCCCTGACGCCGCTCTCCAACAAGCAGTACGCCTCGATGAAGGCGATGCAGAAGCTCCAGCCGTACATGACCGAGCTGCAAGCCAAGCACAAGAACGACAAAGAGCTGCTGGGTCGCAAGATGATGGAGCTGCAGAAGGAGCATGGAGTCAACATGTTCGGCGGGTGCATCACGATGCTGCCGACGATCCCGATCATGTACCTGCTCTACTACATGATCCGGCTTTACCAGTACCAGTTCTCCCACGGAACTTTTCTTTGGATCGGCAGCGGCCTGTCGCATATGTTTCCCAGCATCCTGGGCATCAACCTGGGGCAGCCGGACTGGCCGCTGCTGCTGCTGTACGCCGGCTCCATGTACGTCACGCAGAAGATGACGATTACACCCGCCGTGGACCCGCAGCAGGCCGAGCAGCAGCGCATGATGACGATCATGACGCCGTTTATGTCGACGTACTTCTTTTACACCTACCACCTGCCCTCGGCGTTCGTGCTGTACTATCTGATCTTCAACATCCTGTCCACGGCACAGCAGAAGTATTATATGCGTAAACACGCGGGCGATGCGCCCTCCGCCGGCAGTGACGGAGACGGCGGCAGCAAGCGGCTTCCCTTGCTGCCCAGCGGGTCGGGCGACGGGCAGGCAAAGTCTCTGGCGTCGAATGGCAACGGCAATGGGACCGGCAGCCGCCGCGTCGGCGCCGGCCGCACCGTTCCGGTCGCCGAGGCCAACGAAGGGGCCGCCACGCGGGACAACTTCTCTCGCCCCTCCAATGGGACCGCGCCGACCGCGAAAGGCGTCATCGCTCCGAAGAAGATTCATCCCAGGAAGAAACGACGCTAAGTGATACACGTCACTGAGATCAATAAGCAAGAAACGCTCCGAGAGGAACCGCCGCAACCGTGCCAGACACTGATCCCCAATCGGTCGAAACAGCGAGCGCCCAGGCGCTGGCCCATCTGCAAACCTTGCTGACGCTCGCCGGTCTATCGGCGGAACCGACCCGCGAGTCGCTGGAGCGGGAAACGCTGACGCTTGCCGTCACCGGCCCCGATGCCTCCCTGCTGGTGGGGACGCACGGGCAGACGCTGGACGCCTTGCAGTACCTGCTCATGCTGATGACCAACAAGAATCAGGGGAGCCGGCTGCGCATCACCGTGGACGCCGACTCCTACCGCGCCCGCCGTGCCCGCAAGCTGGCTGAGTTTGCCCACGAGCTGGCCGCCGAGGTGGGGAAAACCGGCCAGGAAGCCATCACCGACTCGCTCCATCCGATGGAGCGCCGGATCATCCACACCGCGCTGGCGGATCATCCCGATGTCGAGACCTATTCCGAAGGCGATGAGCCGAACCGGTACGTCGTCATCACGCCGCGACAACCCGGCGGCGGCTCCTGACGCTCGGTTCCCTTCGAGCGCGAAGAAAGCGAACAGGCAGGTTCCCGCGCGGGGCCTGCCTTGACTTTTGCCCGGATTACCCCGTATAATGACCTGTTAATTAGTGACCCTACTAGATGTAGGGGAAAGAACGCATCGGTCTGAACACGCTATGGTGACACACGCCGCGAAGGTGAAGGAATTAGCCCAGAACGCAGAGCCGCCGGAAGAGCCGGTGGAAAAGTCGCTGGCCGACCTGGTGACCTGCCTGCCCGGCGTCACCGAGCAGTTCGCCGCCGCGCTCGGCAAGGGCCTGGCCGTCCACACGGTCGGGGACCTGCTCCGCCATTACCCGCGCCGCTATGAAGACCGGACCCACTTCAAGCCCATCTGCGATGTCCGCCACGGCGAGGCGGTCACCATCAGCGGCAAGGTGATCAGCGTCGAGAACATCCCGACCCGCACCCGCGTCACGCTCACCAAAGTCGCCCTGGACGACCGCAGCGGCATCGCCTTCCTGGTCTTCTTTAACCAATGGTACTTAAAGAAGCAGTTCGACAAGCTGCGCGGCAAGACCATCGTCGCTTACGGCAAAGCCTCCCGCGCCGGACGCGGCGGCCTGGACATGACCGATGTCGAGTGGGAAGCGCCCGAAGAGGACAAAGATGCGCTCTCGTCGGGCCGCATCGTGCCGGTCTACCCGCTGACCGAAGGCGCTTTGCAGGCGCGCGTCCGCCGGGCCGTCTGGAATGCGCTGGAAGAGTATAGCGATCTGGCGGAGGAAACGCTCTCGCCCGCCCTGCGGGAGCGGCGCGGCCTGCCGCCGCTGGCCGAGGCGCTGCGGGCGATTCACTTTCCCGAAACCGAAGACGCCCGGCTGGCCGCCCAGCGCCGGTTCGTGTTTGATGAGTTCTTCGGCCTCCAGCTCCTGCTCGCCGTCCGCAAGCGCCAGGCCGACAAGATGCAGGGCACGGTTTTTGCCGAAACGAACGGCCCCATTGAAGAATTAAAGGTGGTCCTGCCGTACCCGCTGACCGGCGCGCAGGCGCGCGTCATCGGCGAACTCGCGCGCGACATGGCCTCGCCGCGCACGATGAACCGGCTGATCCAGGGCGATGTCGGCGCGGGCAAAACCGTCGTCGCCATGTCCGCCCTGCTGATCGCCGTCCGCAACGGCTACCAGGCCGCGCTGATGGCCCCGACGGAGATTCTGGCCGAGCAGCATTACTTAGGCATTCGGCGCACGATGGAGTCGCTGGGCATCACCGTTTCACTCCTGTCGGGCAGCCTGCCCGCCAAAGAGAAACGCGCCGCCCTGGCCTCCGTCGCGTCGGGCGAGACGCACATCGCGGTCGGGACGCACGCGCTGATTCAGGACGACGTCGTCTTCCACCGCCTGGGCCTGGGCGTCGTGGACGAGCAGCATCGCTTCGGCGTCATGCAGCGCGCCGCCCTGAAGCAGAAAGGCTTTTCGCCGGATGTTCTGGTGATGACCGCGACGCCCATCCCGCGCACCTTGACACTCACCGTCTACGGCGACCTGGACGTGAGCATCATTGACCAGTTGCCGCCGGGCCGCAAGCCGATCAAGACCCATTGGAAGCGCGGCCACGAGCGGCAGGCTGTTTACGAAACCCTGCGCCGCCTCTTAAAAGAAGGCCGTCAGGCGTATGTCATTTGCAGCCTGATCGAAGAAAACGAGAAGCTGCAAGCGCGGGCGGCGACCGAATTGGCCGGCCATTTGCAAACTCACGTCTTCACCGAGTACCAGGTCGGCCTGCTGCACGGCCAGATGAAGCCGCTGGAAAAAGAGGAGACGATGACCCGCTTCCGCGACCGTAAATTGCAGCTCCTGGTTTCCACCACGGTCATCGAGGTCGGCGTGGACGTGCCCAACGCCTCGGTCATCGTCATCGAGGACGCCGACCGCTTCGGCATGGCCCAGCTGCACCAGCTGCGCGGGCGGGTGGGGCGCGGCGAGACGCAGTCCTACTGCCTGCTCATCGGCGACCCGAAGACCGAAGACGGCTCGGCCCGCCTGACCACGATGGCGCAGACGACCGACGGTTTTTTGATTGCCGAGGAAGACCTGAAGCTGCGCGGGCCGGGCGACTTCTACGGCACCCGTCAGTCCGGCCTGCAGCCGCTGCCCTTTGTGGATGTCGTGCGGGACGTGCCCGTCCTGAAAGAAGCCCGCGAGGAGGCGTTTGCGCTCTTGCAGGACGATCCGAAGCTGGCCCTGCCTGAACACGCCGCCCTGAAAGCCGTCGTCAAAAGCAAATATAAAAACGTGCTGGGGGTGTCGGCGAGTTAACCAAACATGCACAGGTATATTTACATTTCCTGCCTTGAGGATGAACGCGAGTTGCCGGAAGTCGTCGGTCTATGTCAGCGGATAGCGTCTAATGGTGGTGTTGCCGTCTTCCCAGGTTGGGCTGGGTATACGTTCAAGCAGTACGCCGCATTCGTGGCTGTTGTAGGGTATGGCTACAACAATGCTTCCTGGTTGAACGGCGAACTTTATGATGCTTACAATCGGAGCAATTCCCATTCGGAGCAATTCCCATCCTGATCATCTGCCCTTAATTTTTGGATTGAGCATTGAAGGAGCCGGTTTGCCGCGCTGTAGCCAACATTTTCCAATCAATTGGCTCGATACAGAGCAGAGTTATACTCGCCTGCTTCTAGGTATGGAAGGCGAACCGCCTGTACCTTAAAGGCGTTTGTATGCCAGCCCGCACCGTTACCTCCAATAGTTGGATAATCTACGGGCAGATTGTGGAGGGCAAGGAGTGATAGAAAATGACACTTACGATTACATCAAAGACGGAAGCGATGTTGCTGGCGAAAGCCGAGCGTGAGGGTGAGGACATCAATACTCTTGCGGATGTGCTGCTGGCTGGTCTGCTCGCGCGTGATCAGGCGAAGGAGACTGATGCGATCCGCGCCGGGCTGGAAGCGAGTGACGCGGGGCGCGTCCGCCCGCTGGCCGAAGTTGCCGCAGAAATGCGCGCTAAGTACAACCTGCCGACGCATTTGTCTGATGAGGAAATCTTTTCGGGCGAAGAAGGCACCGCTCACAAGTGAACTTCACCGTGGAGACATCGGATGTCGCAGATGCCGAGATTGACGCGGCTTATCTTCAGCTTTCTGCGCGCAACCCGGAGTTTGCAGGCCGCTGGCTGGAAGGCATTTACCGGACGTTTGATACTCTCAGTCTGTTTCCGACGCGCCATGCCCGTGTCGCGGAGAGCGACGTCTTGGGCCGTGAAGTTAGGCGGATGCTGTACCGCAACGGGCGGACCATTTACCGCATTTTGTTCACACTGATAGATGCCGATGGCGACGGGGAAACAGACACCGTGCGCGTCCTTCGTGTGCGTCATGGGGCGAGGCAGTCACTTGGGCAGCCGACCGAGGACGAGGAGTAACTGCCATTTTCCTGAAAGCAGCGTCTGCTGGAAGCCAAAGAACGACAAGGCGGCATCTCTTTGGAGGATGCCCGTTGGAGGATGCCCGTGAACGGCTTGGGAAAGGAGTTGATCGATGATTGCAGAACCGATGACCGATGACATGCGGGCGACGGCGCGGATGCTGGCGGAGGCCGCCCGCGAAGCCGAACCGGCGACGCTGAAAATACTCCTGTTCCCTTCGGCGGAGGAGATCAGGCTGCTTTATGTTGATCCCACGGGCCGGCCGACGCTCGAAAACGAAACCATCGCGCCCTACTATTTCGGCCCGGACAGCCGCAGCGGCATCCACTATCCCTCGGCTGTCACCCTGATTCGACCGGAAGAAGAAGGGAAGTTGCGTCTCCCCGCCGGGTGGGGCACCTGGGAAGACGCGGAAGTTATTTGAGGGGGGTCCTGCCATGGACTGGCGTACCGCTTATCTAGAGCAAGCAAAATCCGATTACGCCATGCTGCTCAAACTGAACCGGGAAGAAGCGCCTCTCTGTCACCGGCTGCACTACTTACAGATGACGACGGAGAAGTTGGCGAAGGGGTTTCTGACGCCGCGAGGCGGTCCGAGGTATGCCAAGACACATGATGCGTTCGTGACCTTTGTGAAGCTCACTGGCAGGCGCCCGGACCTGCGCCGCGCTTCCCATTTCACCAAAGCAAGCCAGTTTGCCGTCTATGTGGATAGCCTTCTTGACATTGCACAGAAGGTGGAAGATTTGTCGCCTGACGGCGGCGACCACCCAAACCCGGAGTACCCGTGGGAGGCAAAAGGCGTGATTATACTGCCGACTGAGTATCCATTTCCAGACCTTGATCTCAGGAGCCGGAAGATGATCAAGTTGTTGCAGTTCATTGACGATTGTTTTACGGTCGCCTGAGAGCGGCGGGCATGGGAAGTTTATGATCGCCGTTTATCCCGGCAGCTTTGACCCCGTGACCAGCGGACACTACGACATCATTGTCCGCGCGGCGGGGATGTTCGAGACGCTGATCGTGCTGGTGGCGGCGAACTCGGCCAAGGCGCCGCTGTTCACGGCGGAGGAGCGCGTGACGCTGCTGCGCCAATCCTGCGCCGGCCTGCCGAACGTCCGAGTCGAGATGCTGCCGCCTACTCTGCTCGTGGAGTATGTGGTCGCTCAGGACGCGAAAGTCATCGTCAAAGGCTTGCGGGCGGTCTCGGATTTCGAGTATGAGTTCCAGATGGCGCTGCTCAACCGGCGCCTTCAGCCCGAAGTGGAAACGATCTTTTTAATGACGGCGGCGGAACACTCATACCTGTCATCCAGTATTGTCAAAGAGATCGCGCGGCTGGGCGGCGACATCGCCGGACTTGTCCCCGAAGCCGTCCGGCCCGCGCTCGAACAAAAGCTGGGGAAACAAGTTGGCCGGTAGGGGCCAATCGCAGATAACCACCACCTAAACCCTACCCAGAAAACACGAAAAGAAACGGCCCAGTAGAGGGGGACACAATGGACATCATCAAGCTGCTGAACGAACTGGAACGGCTGATCGAAGGGCAGCGAACCTTCGTCGGCCTCACCTACGACTTTCATCCCGACGATTATATAGACATCACCAACAAGATTCGCGCCTCGCTGCCCGAAGAAGTCAAGCGCGCCAGCCGCGTGACGGCGGAAAGCGACAAGATCGTGGACGGCGCCCGCGAGGCCGCCGAGCAGACGCTGGAAGATGCCACCGTGGAGGCCGATGAGATCGTCCGCGAGTCGCGCATCAACGCCGAGCGGATGCTGCGCGAGGCCGAGGCGCAGTCAAACAAGATGACGCTGTCCGCCGAGGCGACCGCCAAGCAGACCATCGAGGACTCGCGCCAGCGGGCCGAGAAAATGCTGGCCGATGCCCACCAGCAGTCCGAAATGATGGTCAGCCAGAGCGAGGTCGTCCGCCTCGCCACCGCCCAAGCCCGCGAGATCGTCGCCGCCGCCGAGTACGAAACTCAGTCCCTGCGGCACGGAGCGGACGAATACGCCCACGGCGTCATGACCGATCTGGAGAAGCAGATCGGCGAGCTGATGGCGACCATCCAGCGGGGGCGGGTGAAGCTGGACCAGCGCGTCGCCGCCAGCCCCCCCACGCACGGCGGCAACGGGAGCGGCAATGGCCGCGCCCCGGAAATGGCGGGAACTCGCCGGTAAGCGGCAGGCCCGACGGCTTGATTTCTGCCTATCTTCTTGATTTCTGCCTTTTTTGTGGTATAACAAGGGGCGGCTTTCGCCGCCCCGCGTTTTGTGTTCTCGGGTAAAGGCCGGGGAGTGAGGGCTGCCATGCTGCGATATGATCTAACCGAACTGCTGCGGACCCCAGGGATGCGGCAAGTGTACGAAATCCATGAGGCCCCTTATACCGATGACGACGTCGAGTACGTCGCACCGGTCGTCGGGCGTATCGTCGCGACCAACACCGGGACGATGCTCCTGGTGCGCGGGCCGATTGACACGGTGATCGCGCTCGAATGCAGCCGGTGCCTGGAGCCGGTCCGGGCGCCGATCCATGCCGATCTGGAAGAAGAATTCGATCTCAACGTCGTTGAAGAAGGCATTCGCCATGACAAGGACGTTCAGGTCGTCGAGGAAGAGATCGGCCGCGTGTTCGAGAGCAAAACCTTGCAGCTTGACGTGCTCATCCGGCAGGCCGCTCTGCTGAATGCGCCCCTCCAGCCGCTCTGCCGCGAGAACTGTCCCGGCATCCCCGTTCAGGAAGCGCAGAGCCCGAACGAGGAAGCGGTGAAGAACTCGCCGTTCCACGTCTTGGGCCAATTGTTAAAAGAGTAGGGGCGCGATTTATCGCGCCCGTTCATCGGGTTATCGCGCCCGTTCAATAGGAGAACTTTGTTTCATGCCACTGCCGAAGCGACGCCATTCCAATCAGCGCACTCGCAAGCGCCGCACCCACTACAAGCTCACCCCGCCGACTTTGGCCCGCACCAGCGTCTGCCCTATCGCGTCCCAGCGCGGCGGCTGCCCCGTTTTCCAATATCGCCTGGATCATCATGCCTGCCCTGAGTGCGGCTTTTATGACGGCAAACAGGCGGTCGCAGTCAAAGAAAAAGCGACCGCCGAAGAGTAACCCATGCCCATGAAGATCGCGGTTGACGCGATGGGCGGTGACTATGCGCCCGCCGAAGTGATCAAAGGGGCGCTCCAGGTGGCCCGGAACGCCCCGGAGGTGCAGATCGTCCTGGTGGGCGACGAAGCCGCCATCCGGGCTGTGCTGGATGAGCAGGGGGACATTCCGGACAGCGTCACCGTCCGGCCTGCGACTCAAACCGTGGAAATGGGCGAACATCCCGTTCAAGCGACCCGGCGCAAGCGGGACTCGTCCCTCGTCGTCGCGGGCATGATGGTGAAAAACGGCGAGGCCGACGCCACCTTCAGCGCCGGCAACACGGGTGCGGCCATGGCGATTGCTTTGCTGGACATCGGCCGTATCCCCGGCATCGAGCGCCCCGCCCTCGGCACCAGCATTCCGACTATTCAAGGGCAGGCTCTGCTCTTGGATGCCGGCGCCAATGTGGACTGCTCGCCCCGCAACCTGCTTCAGTTCGCCCTGCTGGGGGCTATCTACGCGGAGCGGGTTTTGAAGGTGCTCACCCCAAAGATCGGCCTGCTCAACATCGGCGCGGAAGAAGGCAAAGGGAACGGCCTGACCAAAGAGGCGTACAACCTGCTCCGCGCCGCGCCGCTCAATTTCCTGGGGAATGTTGAGGGCAAAGACGTCTTCGAACATGCCGTGGATGTCGTGGTGTGTGACGGCTTTGCCGGGAACGTCCTGCTGAAAAGCGGCGAGGGCATGGCCGAAATGGTGTTCGAGCTGCTCCAGCGAGAAATTGACGCGGACCCGCTGATCACCGAGTCGCTGGACGTTTTTGAACCCATCTTCCGCCGCCTGACCCAGCGCGTTCACTACTCGGAGTTCGGCGGCGCACCGCTTTTGGGCGTCAACGGCGGCTCTTTCATCGGGCACGGTCGCTCCAACGCCAAGGCCATTGCCAGCGGTCTCCGGACGGCGATCACGGCAGCCGGCAGCGGCTATGTCCAGGCCATCCGCGAGGCGCTTCCCGGATTCGAAGGCAAGGCATGACCCAGACTTCTTCCTTGCGACGCGCCGGCATTCTGGGAACCGGCTCCTTCGTTCCGCCCAAAGTCGTGACTAACGACGATCTGGCGGCGCGCATGGAGACGAGCGATGAGTGGATCGCCAGCCGCACCGGAATACGCGCCCGCCACATCGTCGAGCCGGGCGTTTTGACTTCCGACCTTGCCGCCGCCGCTGCCGAAAATGCGCTGGCGGCGGCTGGGCTGGCGGCTTCCGACCTGGACCTGATCATTGTCGCCAGCTCCACGCCCGATTACCCCGGCTCTTTCCCGTCCACGGCCACTGTCGTTCAGCAGAAGCTTGGGGCATCAGGTGCGGCGGCGTTCGATTTGGGCGCGGTCTGTTCCGGCTTCGCCTATGCCCTGCATGTCGCCGCCCAGATGGTCGTGACGGGGGCGAACCGCCGCGTCCTCGTGATCGGCGCGGAAACGTTGTCGCGCGTCCTGAACTGGGACGACCGCAGCACCGCCGTCCTGTTCGGCGACGGCGCGGGCGCGGTGGTTCTGGGCGAAGTTTCGGAAGGCGGCTATCTCGGCGGCGTCCTAGGGGCCGACGGGGCGGGCGGGGAGCTGCTGTGCGTCACGCGCAGTGGGGACTGCCCCGGCACGATCTACCAGAACGGCCGCGAGGTGTACAAGTTCGCCGTGCAGATCATGGGCGAAGTCGCCCTGCGGGCTGTCGAAGCCGCCGGCCTCACGTCCGAAGACATTGATCTGCTGATCCCGCATCAGGCCAACATCCGCATCATTGACAAGGCCGCCGAACGGATGGGCCTGGCGCGCGAGAAAGTCGTCGTCAATCTGGACCGCTACGGCAACACCTCCGCCGCCTCCATCCCGCTCACGCTGGACGAGGCCGTGCGGGCGGGGCGTGTCAAGCCGGGCAGCCTGCTTGTCCTCGTCGGCTTCGGCGCGGGCCTGACCTGGGGCGCGAACGTCATCCGCTGGAGCCGGTGAATGCAGCTTTACCGGGCCGTGTCGCAGTCTGAACTTGACGACATCATGGCTTCCGGTCAGTTTCGCCCAAATCCTAACGGCTTCACGTTCGGTAAATGGTTCGCTCTGCGGCCTGATGCTGCTGCTGTTTGGGGACGTTGGTTTGCGAACCGAGACGGTCGCAGGTACTATGTTGTGGGAACTGTTGTTCCCGACGCAATCGCGTCAACTTTGTCCGTAGTGCCGAATCTAGACAACATCGGAGCGGCAGTGATCTTGGAGAATGACCAGCTTTCCGCGCTGCGAGTTTCGACACTGTCACCTGTTCTGATCGGCACTTGAAAGGCGGGTTTACCATGCAAAATGCTTACGCGCTGGCCGAACTCCGGTGGCCCTTTGAAATGAAAGCCGTGCCCACGGAGGGACGTCTGTGTACGCCCGCGCACTTTGAAGGCGATGCCCGGTCGAATTGGAGTCTGTTCGTCTGGCTGGATAAACCTGCACAGCCTGGGGAAGCAGTCACCGTGCCCATCACGCCGCTTGTCCCCGAAGCCGGGGCGGCCCTGTTGAAGCCAGAAGCGCAGTTCCGGCTGTTCCTCGGTTCCGGCCTGTTCGCGCATGGTCGAGTTGTCTCCGTTGTTGAGGCGTCCGAAGATGACTTAAAGTGCGTGTTTCACTTCTGCTGAATTATCATGGCTAAAATCGCTTACATTTTCCCCGGCCAGGGGTCGCAGGTCGTCGGCATGGGGCAGAACTTGTGTACCCATTCCCAAGCGGCGCAGACCGTCTTCGACGAGGCCGACTCGCTCATGGGGACGAAGCTGAGTACGCTGTGCTTCTACGGGCCGGAGGACTCCCTGCGGCAGACGATCTACACGCAGCCCGCGCTCTACGTCACCTCGGTTGCCGCCATGCGCGCCTTGCAGGAAGCCGGAGCGCCGCCCCCGCAGGCCGTCGCGGGCCATTCCGTGGGCGAATACGCCGCCCTCTGGGCCGCCGGCGCGTTCGCCTTCGAGACGGGCTTGCACCTGGTCGAGCGCCGGGCGCAGGAGATGCACCGCGCGACGCTTTCCGCCCCCGGCGCGATGGCGGCGATCCTCGGGCTTGACGGGCCGCAGGTGATCGCTGCCTGTGCCGAAGCCGAGGCGAGCGGCGCAGGCGTCGTCGGGGCTGCCAACTTCAACGGCGGCGGGCAGGTGGTCATTTCGGGCAGCGCGGAGGGAGTCTTGAAGGCGTCGGAAATCGCGAAAACGAACGGCGCCCGGCGGGTCGTGCCGCTCCCGGTTTCCGGGGCGTTCCATTCTTCCCTCATGGCTCCCGCTGTGGAAGCCATGACCTACGCCCTCCAAGATGCCGCGATCCAGGACGCGACGGTTCCCGTCGTGGCGAACCTGACGGCGGAGTACCAAACTCGCGCGGACGAGATCCGAACCAACCTCGCCGCGCAGATTGATCATCCCGTGCGCTGGGAAGAAAGCATCGGGCGGCTGGGCGCGGGCGGCTTCGATGTCTTTGTCGAGGTCGGCGCGGGAACGGTTTTGGCGGGTCTGATGAAGCGGATCGCGCCGGAGGCGACCGTCTACAGTGTCGGCGACAGCGCCACGATCAAGGCGTTTGTGGAGGCGATGGGGCAGAGGAGCTGAAACCGGATGGGAAAGGCACGGGAAAAATCGCCGCCCAGGTCTTGACAACGTGGGGCAGTTTGGATATAGTAATGAGCAATGCCGGGACGCCTCGTGACGGGCTGCTGGTGCGCGTGAACAGCGGCTGAGTTCTCTCGCCCGAGCCGATTATTAAGCCAATCATTGCAGAAGAACAGGTCATTGCAGAAGAACAGGGTATCCTGAGGAGGAAGAAGACATGTCGACTTTTGATCGCGTGAAAAAAGTGGTGGTGGAGCAGCTGGAGGTGGCCGAAGACGAGGTCACGCCGCAGGCGTCCTTCGTGGATGATCTGGGGGCCGACTCCCTGGATGTCGTCGAACTGGTCATGGGCCTCGAAGAAGAATTCGATGTCGAGATCCCGGATGAGGATGCCGAGAAGATCACCACCGTTCAGGAAGCGGTCAACTACATAGACGAAAAATCCAAGTAGTCTCTCACTGTCCGACGAGGCCCGCTGCACCGCGCGGCGGGCTTCTTTTCTAATTCTTTTCTAATTCTTTTCTAATTCTTTTCTAATTCTTTTCTAATTCTTTTCTAATTCTTTTCTAATTCTTTTCTAATTCTTTGGTAACTATGGCGAATGAGCGACGAGTAGTAGTGACCGGGCTGGGGGCGATCACGCCGCTGGGTATCGGAACGGAACAATACTGGCAGGGCCTGATGGCGGGCCGGAGCGGCGTCAGCCCCGTCGAGGGCTTCGACTGCTCCGCTATCGCGACCCGCATCGCCGCCCAGGTGAAAGGCTTTCGCCCCGAAGAATACCTGGACCGCAAAGAGGTGAAGCGCATGGACCGCTTCGCCCAGTTCGCCGCCGCCGCCTCGAAAATGGCCGTGGCCGATGCCAGCCTGTCCCTCACCGACCAGACGCGCGCCCGCGTGGGCGTCTTCATCGGCAGCGGCATCGGCGGCATCGCAACCTTCGAGGAGCAGCACCGCAAGCTGATCGAGGGCGGCCTGGGCCGCGTTTCCCCCTTCTTTATCCCCATGATGATCGCCAACATGGGGACGGGCAACGTCGCCAAGATGCTGGGCGCGCAGGGGCCGAGCGAGACCGCCGTGACGGCCTGCGCCACGTCCACCAATTCTATCGGCGACGCCTACCTCGTCATCAAGCGCGGCGAGGCCGACGCCATCGTCGCGGGGGGGGCCGAGGCCGCCGTCGTGCCGATCTCCATGGCCGGTTTTTCCAACATGAAGGCCATGACCACCCGCAACGACGATCCCGAACATGCCTCCCGTCCGTTCGACGTCGGCCGCGACGGCTTCATTCTGGGCGAAGGCAGCGGCATCCTGATTCTGGAAGAACTCGAAACCGCCCAGTCGCGCGGCGCAAAGATTTACGCCGAGATCATCGGCTACGGCATGAGCAACGACGCCTACGACATGGTCCATCCCGCCCCGGAAGGCGCGGGGGCCGCCCGCGCCATGACCGCCGCCCTGAAGAGCGCCTGCATCCCGCCCGAAGCTGTCGGCTATATCAATGCCCACGGCACCAGCACCCCCGCTGGAGACGTTCTGGAAGTCCAGGCCATCAAATCCGTCTTCGGCGCCCACGCTCGCCGTCTGGCCGTCTCCTCCACCAAGTCCATGACCGGACACCTGCTCGGCGCGGCCGGCGCCATCGAGGCCATCGCCACGGCGCTGGCCTTGCAAAAGGGTATCCTGCCGCCCACGATGAATTTAGAGACGCCGGACCCCGAGTGTGACCTGGATTTTGTGCCTAACAAGCCCCGCGAGCAGCAGGCAGACATCGCCCTTTCCAACTCCTTCGGGTTCGGCGGCCACAATGCCACCCTCGTTTTGAAGCACTGGGCGGGTGAGTAAGCGAATTGCCGCCCCGATTATCGAAATACGCGGAAGACTTCCTCATTTATGAGGGAGATGGGACAAAGTCCTGAAGATAGCGCCATGCCCTTCTTTAAGTCTGTTTGAGGGCATGATATTCGTGCCTTTATATTCGTGCCTTTCGGGTATAATAAAGTCTTATACAGGCATACACAAATTAGGCATACACAACTACTGTTTGGGCTATCTATATGCGGCCTCCGAGTCATCGGCTGTTTGTTTTTGCGAGAGAGCCTAGGGACAGGCTAGTGCGAAGAACAGCAGTGCGTGTTTGAGTCACTTCATCAGTGTTTGAGTCACTTCATCAGTGTTTGAGTCACTTCATCAGTGTTTGAGTCACTTCATCAGTGTTTGAGTCACTTCATCAGTGTTTGAGTCACTTCATCA
>JAABUX010000449.1_pt1 | contig 70101 bp, 55 predicted proteins | sample 5561851 | NCBI WGS metagenome assembly JAABUX01 (sample SAMN10711883, study PRJNA513361) | rock metagenome | isolation source: Antarctica rocks | place: Antarctica: Victoria Land, Richard Nunatak red sandstone | collected 2016-01-03
ATCCGAGAATATCTCAAGCATCATAACGAGCAGGCAAAGCCGTTTGTCTGGACGGCTACGGCGGACTCGATTTTCGCCAAATTGTCTAAGCATAACCGCGCGAACTCATGACTCAGCACACTAGCACGCGGCGTAAAGAGATTGACGAACACACAGCGTCGCAGATCCGGAATCATCGCGTTCGAATGGTGGTCGAGGATCAGGACGTGAGTACGCGCGGGTTAGTTTTTACAAACCGTGCTGTCCGAGCGATTTCAGCGAGCAATAACTACCGCAGGTCTTCCCGGCACGCTTAGGTTTCATGATTTACGCCACGCATGCAACGCTGCTATTGAGCGCAGGTAGCGTTAATCCGAAGGTTGTTCGAGAGAGGCTTGGCCACGAGTCGGTCAAGACGACGCTGGATCTCTACGGCCACGTCCTTCCGACTGCGCAACGAGACGCTGCAATGCTAGTGGGCACCCTTTTTACGATCGGGCCAAGATTAAGCTCCCTGGAATTCCCTGACCAAGCGCCGTGAGTCATATTTATCAAGGCGCTCAAAAACGACGAAAATCGCGTCAAACTGATGATTTTGCTGGAGCCGACGAGCGGACTCGAACCGCTGACCTGCTGATTACGAATCAGCTGCTCTACCAACTGAGCTACGTCGGCTCGTTCGGCAACCGAACCGAGACGCTGGTTTCCATAGACCCGCCCTTCGCCCTGCCGCCTGTGCCAGCGGGAGTTCGGTCGTATATCTCTCCAGAGGAAGGCATCGAACTTGCTCCGCGTCACAGGTTTTTGCACGGTAGGGCTGTTCTTATTGCCCGAACGTTAATGATGCGTAAGAAGTGACTCGTCGTGGAGGGCGTCGATGTACTGGTCTTTTTCGGCCGATGATTGTAGCGATGCCGATGGCATCCGAACGGCCTTCATGAGCTATTTGCGCGCCCGCGCCGTTGAAGAGGCGGATTTTATGTCGGCAGAGATCGCATTCGGCGAACTCGTCGGCAATGTCGTCCGCCATGCTCCCGGCCCTATCGCGATCGAAGTCGATTGGAGCGACCGCTTACCGATTCTGAGCGTCTGCGACCGAGGACCGGGCTTCGAGCCGAAGATCGTGCCGGCCGATCTCTGCGAAGAAAGCGGCCGCGGACTTTTCCTCGTGCGCGCACTCGCCGGCGAACCGAATCTGGAACGTCGCTCCGGCGGCGGTTCGCGGGTCAGCGTAACGCTGCTGATTCCTCGCACGGACGCCGCCACGCTAGCCGCGACTGCCTGATCTATTTCGACTGAAGCGCCTGAACGAAATCGCCCTTAGCAGCGGCCCAAACGAACCACATACGCTTCGTCGCGGGATCGATTGCCACCGTGTGCACTTCGGGATCGACCTTGGCACGTGCCACAAGCGTCGGCCCGGCATTGGGCTGGTCGCGTAGCAGCGTTATCTCGCCGCTCCCGGCGCAGGCGATCTCGTGAGACGAACGATCGAGCGTGCATTGATCGACACGGGCTTGAATCGACGTCTTGCCGACCAGCTTGCCGTCGGGCGTATACGCGGCGAGCGTACCGTTCTGACCGCCTACCAGCACGTGGTCGTATTGTGGGTCGTACTGGAGCGGATGATTGCCTTTTATTTCCGGCGTCACGACCGTGCGCTTCACTTTCATCGACTCCGGATCGATGACGACGAACTCGTTTAGATTCGCGATATTCTGATACACTTCGTGCGTCTTGGGATTGATCGCAAGATACTCGGGCTTATGGCCGGGAAGATCGACCGTTCCAACGCTTTTCATGGACTTCGCATCGATCACATAGATATGCGTACCGTCGTCTTCGTCGGCGTAGATGTGGCCGTTACTCGGATCGTACGCGATGGCGTCGACGTTGCCGTCGGTATCGACGCTACGCAGTTCCGTCATCTTCACCGGGTCGATCTCGGACACGGAACGCGACTCGCCGTTTCCCGTAAAAACATGACCGTTCTCCGGGTCGACGGCAATGCCGGCCACCGCGCCGACTTTGACTTGTCCCAGTACCTTACCGGACGTCGCATCGACGATTAGCAGCGACTGACTGCCGGGATGCGCGGCGTAGATGCGATGACGAACGGCGTCGGCGACGACGTAATCGAAGCCGCTCGAAATCGGTACGGGTTGAGGCGGTGAGACGGGAAGTAACGGCATTGCAAACGCTTATTAGTAATGGCGGTCATGCGACTCCTTCGCTCGGGCGAACATTCATCTTCACGATTCATGAACGAAGAAAGACAGCGACGGCGAACCGGCGCTGTCTTTTAATCGTGTTTAAAGCGCCTAAAAGCGCCCTTCGCTAACGAACGTGCTGGGTGAGCGTGAACAGTATTTGCCGCGGAAGCAGTCCGAACTGTTCCGTTCCCGCCGCAAACTGGTTCGTATTAAACGAATTGACCGCCGGAGTGACGCCCGCATTGAAGTATCCATACTTCTGATATGCGCTTTGTGTCAGGTTATTGACGCCGAGGGTCAGCTCCGTGCGCGTCTGAGGCACTTGATAGTCGACTGCCAGGTTGGCGAAGCCGTACGCCGGGCGGTTGTACCCGTTGTTAATACCGTAGTAATAGCCGTCGAGGCGCGCGTCGAGGCCGTGGTGATTGTCGAACTCCGCGCCGAGCGATCCGCTGTTGAGCGGAACGCCTCGGATCTGCCCGCCGTTGACGTCGAAGGCATTGCCCATAAGGAAGGCGTCCGAGTAGCCGAAGATCTGCGCATGCTGTAGGGCGTACCAGAAGTTGAGCGCGATGTTGCGCGTCGCGACGGCGCGGCCGCTAAGCGTTATTCCGCGGTAGAGGCCGGATGTCGTGCTGTTGACCGACTGCGAGAGTCCGAGATCGTTGATAGTACCGACGTACGACGCACCGCACGATTGTTGTATGCGAGCGTAGTACTGCTGCAGTAGGTTGTCCGGAATCTGGCCGGGGAGCACCGGCACCGACACCTGCGTGATTAGATTAGCCGCGCGCATGATGTAGCCGCCCAACTGAACGGAAGAGCCATTCGTGAATTTATGGCCGTATGTCGCTTCGTAGTCGGTGGCGGTCTCTTGTTGAAGCCCCGTTGCCCCGAGCGTACCGACGCCGATTTGATTGGGCGCTTGCTTCGCGGCGGGATTGGACGGCAAGCCGGTCAGGCTCGAGCACGAGCCGCTCGGATTGATGTTGGACGGCGTGTTGTTGAATGACGTCTGAATGAGGCTTGCTGCGGGTTCGCCGTCGGTTTTTCCGGCAATTAGGCGTACGACGTCGTTGGGTGTCGGGCGTAACAACACCGTTCCGCGTGGATCGAGCGTGTCGGCGCCAGTCGTGGATAACAGCTTGTAATAGACGTTCGTATAAAGCGTCATCCACGGAGCCGGCGTAAAGGTGTCGCGCAAGAAGACGTTATCGGTCGCGAGAAACGACTGCGCGTTCGGCACGACAACGAGTCTGCCCGTGTCGAACTGATTGCTGTCGTACGTTTGATGTTGCGTGAAGTAGCCGAAACCGAAGTCGTTATTGCCACGCACGAGATCGTCCGAGACGAGAAACCCGTTCGTCTTATATAGGCTTTGGTTGAATCCGCCCGTAAATCTGCCGGCAGCATTTTGCGACGATTGGTTGCGGTTGTAGTTGAGGTTGTACGTATCGATGTAGCCGTCGATCGCGATCGCGTTTCCAAGGACGTTGCTAATCAGCCGGCCATGGTAGTCCTGATTGACGATGTCCTGGAACGGATTCGGGCCGCCCCCAGACGGTCCATAGCTCCCTTGGGCGGCTTGGAAAGGCGTCTGACACGCGATCGTGCCTGCATTATCTAACGTCACGCCGACGAAGCCGATTCCGCACGCGTTCTTATTGGGACCACCGTTCGGAGCGGAGGCGACGCCTTGTGCGATCTTGAGTTCCGGCCCAAAGGGTTGATAGTCGTTGTCGCCCACTCCGCTCTTATCGTCGCGCGAATGTGCGCTGTATCCGGTGAGCGTCGCTACGGTTCCGGGAGCGATCGTATACTGCAGCTTCAGCAACGCGTCGCGCAGCGAATAGTTGCCACTCACGGCGTGGGTGTTAGCGGCGACGTTACCGGGCGATACGTCGAAGCCCAGATTGCCGGTTTGCGCGATCGTCTGCGGCGCGAAGTTCCCGTATAAGCCTTGCGTCGCTCCGCCCAGCGCATAGCCGAGCCGTCCGACGGTGCCGGTCGCGGTGAGCGCCGAGAGGAGTTTGCCTTGCGTCCCGAAGCCCTGCGATATCGACGCCTCAGGGGAGCGCGTCGGGGAAATCGTCTGGAGATCGATCGCACCACCGGTCGCGTCGGTTCCGTAGAGGCCGAGGGCGCCGGCACCGAACGTTACCTGCGTGTTACTGAGAACGTAGAACGGCGATACCTGAAAGTTGTAGCCGCCGGCGCCGACTCCGATCGGACCGATCGGGTGACCGTCCAGCAGCGTCTGGGACTCGGACGGGTCGAAACCGCGCAGCGAGATGTACGTATCGTCGCCGACCGATGAACTATGACCCAGATTTTGCACGCCGGGGATCGTTGTGATTCCTTCGCCGACATTCGGATAATCCTGACGAAACAGCGTTTGCGCCTGAAGATCTTCCGAGACGGTCGACGTGCGCTGCAGGCCGCCACCGAGCGTTGAGCTCGACGAAACGCGGCCGATCGTGCGCAAACCTTGTTGCTGCCCGCCATTCTGACGCGTAAGGCTAACCGCTACGGTCACGCGCGTGGCGCCGGGGGCAACGACGACGTCGTCGGAGGACGACGAGCCGTACCCGCTGACGCGCAGTTCGACGCGGTAGTAGCCGGCCGGCTCGTTATCGAAATGGAAAGCGCCGTTCGAATCAGTCGTTGTCGTTGCGACCTGCGCGTTGCCGCGCAAGAGAACGACGTTCGCCCGCGAGATGGCGAGACCGGAGGCCACATCGACGGCCGTCCCCACAATTGTCGCACCTGCCGGCGACTGTGCGAAAGCCTGCGATGTCAGAAGCGAAAGCGCGATCGTCGTACTTACCATGTGGCGGATGACCGCAGGTGTATTTCTGGCGAACATATGTCTCCAAGATGCGGGTTTAGAGTGATCCGCAGCGGCCTTGGCCGAGGGCTCCCTATGTACCGAAACATCTAGAAGAGCGCACCAGACCGGGTCGTGCGGTGCCTTTATCCTATGCGTTGATTATTAAGCTTAGTTAAAGACCTTAAGACGAGTTAAGTCGTAGTCACACTCCCTTAGGTCGAGCGAGTTGCACTTGGCAGCCGGGCTAGAACCCGTATAAAAGAAGCGATAGGTTCGCTCGCGCTCCAGCTTATGCGAGATCGTGAAACGTGCCGCGCTTCGCGGCGTCGTCGAGTTCGAGATCTTCGAGTAAGTAGTACACGATCTTGCGGTCGTCGAAGCCGACCTTGGCGAGTTGCTTGCCGCCGATCGTTACGACCTCGTGCACGTGGCCGGCTTTCCCTGCGTACCGGTAATTGACGTCCGTGTAATCGGCGCGGTCGGCGGGCGGACGGGGGGTCGCCTTGGTGCCGCGCAGCGGCGTTTGGTGACGGTGACCGCTCACGAGGGCCGGGCCCGGTCGCGCGAAATACGCATGGCCGCTGGATTCGCTCGAGGTCGTGCATGTTCATCGAATACCGCGGCAAGTCGCCGAAGGTCCATCATACCGCCTTCATCGCTCCCACGGCCGTGCTCATCGGCGACGTGGAAGTCGGCGAAAACGCAAGCATCTGGTTCGGCACGGTGATCCGCGGTGACAACGGGCCGATCGTCATCGGAGCGCGCAGCAACGTCCAGGACAACGCCGTGGTGCACGTCTCGGAGAACAACCGGACGATCGTGGGAGACGACGTGACGATCGGCCACTCCGCGGCATTGGAAGATTGCGTCATTGGCGACGGGGCGCTCATCGGTACGAATGCCGTCATTCTCAACGGCGCCACCGTCGGAAAGCGGTCGCTCGTTGCCGCAGGATCCGTCGTCGCTGCAGGCGCCAAGATCCCGGCGGAAGTGCTCGCCGCCGGCGCCCCGGCGGTCGTGAAGAAGCAGTTGCAAGGCGCCGCGTTCGCATGGGTCGACCACGGCGGGCCGGAATACGTGAAGTTGTCGCGCGACTATCTTCACCACGGCCTCGGGGATCCCGAGATGCACGAGATCGCCGAAGAAAAAGCTACGCTCTAAGGCCCGGCGGCCTCAGGCCGCGTTACGGACCGGCGTAATGCGACCCGTCACCGTACGGCACGAAAAGCGTGTTCTCTTTGAGGAACCGCAGCTTCACCGTTCCGGTCGGGCCGTTACGCGATTTCGCGATGATGAATTCCGTCATGTCGGGCTCGGGCGCACTTTCGGGATTGTAATATGCGTCGCGGTACAAGAACGTCACGAGATCCGCTTCTTGCTCGATGGCCCCGCTGTCTCGCAGATCGCTCAGCATCGGGCGCTTATCGTTGCGCGTTTCGACGCCGCGGTTGAGCTGCGCGAGAGCGAAGATCGGGACTTTCAAATCTTTCGCCGTGGCTTTGAGGATGCGGCAGATATCGGACAATTCGTCGTTACGGTTTTGCGGGCGCGTGGTCGACGATGGACGGACGAGTTGTAAGTAATCGATGAATACGGCGGCGAGCCCGGCGCCCGAGTGAAGGCGCCGGCAGCGACTGCGGATCTCCGTTACCGTCACCGTTCCTGAGTCGTCGATATAGATCGGCAACTCCGAAAGCGCGCTCATGCCCTTAGAAATCTTCTCCCACTCCGCGTCGCGAACGTTACCGCGTTTGAGATTCTGCGCGTTGATGCGCGCCTCGGCGCACAGCAGCCGCGTTACCAACTCTTCGTTGGTCATTTCGAGCGAGAAAAACGCAATCGGCTTCTGCTCTTCGCGCGCCGCGGCGGCGGCCATCGTCAGCGCCATCGACGTCTTCCCCATCGCCGGGCGCGCGGCGATGATAACGAAATTCCCGGGCTGAAATCCCGCCGTGTATTCGTCGATGTCACGAAAGCCGGAGGTTAGGCCCGTGCGGTCGCCACGGCTGTGATAGAGCCGGTCGATCTGCTCGAACGTCCCCTTCAGCAGCTTGTAGACCGGCGTGAATTCGCCGCGCTTTTGGCGCTGCCCGATCTCGTACACCATCTGCTCGCTGCGATCCAGCGCGCCGTCGACGTCCTCTTCGTCTTCGAAGCCGATGCGCGTGATTTGCGCTCCCGCGTGGATCAAGCCGCGCAGCGTCGACTTCTCGCGAACGATGTTGGCATAGTAATCGGCGGATGCGGCGGTTGGAACCGTATCCATCAGCGACGTCAGATACCCCAAGCCGCCGACCTTATCGAGTAACTCGCGGCGGCGCAGTTCTTCGGCAAGCGTGATCTTGTCGAGCGGCTCGCCGCGCTCGTAGAGTTGGCCGAGCGCCGTGAAGATCGTCTCGTGGACGTAGGCGTAAAAATCGCCGGACGATATGATTTCCGTTACCGCCGACATCATTTCGCGGTCGATCAAGATCGATCCGATGACGGCCATTTCAGCCTCGAGGTTATGCGGCGGGATGCGGTCGATCGTCCCCGCAGTCGGCGTCGCTAGCGCCACTAGCGCGAGACTCGGCGCTTGCGCAGGGGCACCGCGCGCAGTGCCGTCGCGGACGCCGCGATCCGCGACGCGGACCGGTCGTGCGAGATGCCAAGTGCGGCGAAGGCTTGCACGACGCTCGCTACGGGCACGATTTCGATCCCGGTCATGCCGCGTTCGACGTCGCGCGCGTTTTCGCGCGGTACGACCGCGAGCCGCATTCCGGCTTGCCGCGCGGCATAGAGCTTCTCGGTGATGCCGCCGACCGGACGCACGAGTCCGGCAATCGAAAGCTCACCCGTCACCGCGACGTCTTGCGGTAGGCGCGTCCCCGTGATGGCCGAGTACAGTGCGAGAAAGACGGCAAGGCCGGCCGAAGGTCCATCGATGTTGCCGCCGCCCACCACGTTGACGTGCAGGTCGAAGTCGAGCGGATCGACGCCTGCCAGCGCACGGATGACGGAGGTGGCGTTGAACACGCTGTCCTTGGCCATCGACCCCGCGGTATCGTTGAAGCGCACGCTGCCCTTGCGCGCCTCCGGCGCGCGAAACGCCGTCGCTTCGATCTCGACGATGCCGCCGACGTGATGCGCGACGGCGAGACCGAACGTCTTGCCGACCGCGCGCGTACGCTTGGCGCGAACGGGCGTGTGCGGCGCGAGACGGCCGCTTTGCACCACGGCCGTCACGTCTTGTTCCACGATCGTCACCGCGACGGAGCCCGCCGGCGCCACGGCCTCGGCATCCGTGTGCGCGGCCTCCGCACCACGCTCGCGAAAAAGCGCGTGCCCCTGCGCGTCGGCGAGAATCTGCACCGCCTTACGGCCTTCGATCGTGTACGACGCAATGAGGTTGGGCACGCGGCGCGCCAGCTTGACGCCGAGCCGCTTCGCAGCGCCCGACACGACCTCGCGAATCTGCGGCTCGGTTAGCGGCTCGAAGAATACTTCGGCGCAACGCGACCGGATCGCCGCGTCGATTTCGCTCGGATCGCGCGTCGTCGCACCGATCATGACGAAATCGGCCGGAGCGCCATCCGCAAAGAGCTTCTTGACGTACGCGGGCACGCTCGGATCGCTCGGGTCGTAGTACGACGACTCGAACGTGAAGCGTTTGTCTTCGAGTACCTTGAGCAACTTCGTTTGCAGCATCGGATCCATTTCGCCCAGTTCATCGATGAAGAGCACGCCGCCGTGGGCCTTCGTCACGAGACCGAGCTTCGGTTCGGGAATTCCGCCCTCGGCGAAATCGCGGCGGCTGCCCTGATAGATCGGGTCGTGAACGCTGCCCAAGAGCGGATTGGTCGTCTCGCGCGCGTCCCAGCGCAACGTCGCACCGCTCGCCTCGACGAACGGCGCGTCGTTTGCGAACGGCGTATACGAACGCGTCTTAGCGACCTCGAGCGCCAGACGCGCGACGGTCGTTTTGCCGACGCCGGGCGGCCCGTACAGAATGACGTGCTGCGGAAACGGCGACGAAATCTTGGCCAGCAACGACGCGATGGCAGAACGTTGTCCGACGACGTCCGCAAGCGCCGACGGCCGCAAAAGCGCGAGCGCCGAAGCCGCTAGCCTGCGCTCGTCGAGCGCGAGCAGATCGTCGAGTTTCTTACGCGACGCGGGCGTTTCCGGACCGCCGTCGTCGCGTATCGCTTCGAGACGCAACTCCTTGAGATATTCTTGGTGGCGCTCCGCCATCTTGACGCCGACCTTCGTCTCGATTTTTTCCTCGACGCTCCGCTGGGCGACGAGGTCGGCGATGCCGTCTTCGATGGCGGCGAGCACCTCGGCGAACTTGCCGGGCTGCGGCATACGGTCGAGCGTCGGGTCTTCGAAGACGAGGCGCTGCAAGGCGAGGATGCGCTCCGGTAAAGCGTTCGAACGCATCATCTTGAGTGCGTCGAGTTTGCCCGCGCGCAGCACCATCTTTTCCGCGCCGATGGCCGTCCCCAGTATCTCGTATAGCGCCGCCACGTAACGGCGCAAGCCGTCGTCGCCGCCGTATTTACGGCGAAAGCGCGCTACGGACGCGGGATCGGCACCTTGCGGCATCGGGCGTCAATTCGTCGCGGCGACGACTTTAACCGTGCTCTTCGCGGTGACGTTCTTGCCGAGCTTGATTTCGACGGGATAGCTCCCGAGCGATTTGATGTTGTCGGGAACTTCGATCTTGTGACGGTCCACTTCCACGCCGAGCTCGCGGCGGATCGCTTCGGCTACGTCGCCGTTCGTGACCGCGCCGAATAAGCGGCCGTTGCCGCCCGCTTTGGCGGGAACGTTTAGCAGCAAACCTTCGAGCTTCTTACCGAGCGCTTCGGCACTAGCGACCGCTTCGGCGTCGCGCCGCGCTTTCGCCCGGCGCTGCTGTTCGAGCAGCGCGAGCGAGCCCTTCGAAGCCTCTGCGGCGAGTCCGCGCGGAAGCAAGTAATTGCGCGCATAGCCGTCCGCCACGTCGACGACGGTTCCGATCGGGCCGAGCGATTTGACTTCGCTCATCAGGATGATCTTCATAAGTTTACTCGGAGACGAACGGTAAGAAAGCGATGACGCGCGCACGCTTGACCGAAACGGTCAATAACCGTTGATGGCGAGCGCAATTGCCGCTGATGCGACGGGGCAGAATCTTGCCGCGTTCGGAAATGTATTTGCGCAAACGCGTAACGTCCTTATAGTTGACGTCGGCGATTTTATCGGCGCAAAAGTTGCAGATCTTGCGCTTGGGGCGGCGTTCCTTCTTAGCGGAGTTACGCTTCTTGGACGTGCTGGCGGCCATCCGGAAACCTTTCTGACATGTAGGTGGAGGCGGCACGACGACATCCGGCGACGTCTCATGCCCTACATACGTGGCGCGCTGGCACCACGACCGACCGAAGCCGGATGGAGACGTTGCCGCGCTCGTGGCGGCAACCGGGCCATTATATCGCAGCCGTGCCAGAAACGCCAGCGGTCGCCGCAAAGCAAGGGGGAGCCGTGACGTCACGTCGCAGAAAGTCGAGCGAACTTTGCCCGAGGACCGATGAACCGTCGTATCTGGATCGTGGCCTGCGTGCTCGTCGTCGCGCTCGCTGCAGGCTTCGCACTCGTTCGCTTTCAGCGCCCACTGCAGCAAAGCGTCGCGGCCGACGCCATCGGGCGAGCCTTCCACTCGCATCGGCTCAATATCGTGTTGCTCGGCTATCAGCAAGACGAAGGCAACTCCGACACGGTCGTGTTTGCCCACCTCGACGTCGACCGGCACACGGCGACGCTCGTCAGCGTTCCACGCGACGCCTGGGTCGCGATTCCCGGTCACGGCCACGGAAAGATCAACGCGGCGATCGGATACGGCGGCCCGCGGCTCACCGGGCGCATCGTCTCCCAATTATTCGACGCGCCGGTCGACGCGACGATCGCCGTCGCGCCGGCGGGAGCGAAGCAGCTCGTCGACGCGCTCGGCGGTCTCAACGTCGACGTCGAGCGCGACATGGACTACGACGATAACGCAGGCAACCTGCATATCCATCTCAAGCGCGGCGAGCAATACCTGACCGGCGGCCAAGTACTCGAATATCTACGCTTCCGTCACGATGCCGAATCGGACTGGGGCCGCGTGCGCCGTCAGCAGCACGTCCTCAAAGACTTACTCGATACGCTGAGCCAGCCGCAAAATTGGACGAAGGTCCCCCACTTGCTCGACCTCGCGCGCAACGACGTCCAGACGACGCTGACGCAAGAGCAATTATTCGCGCTGCTGCAAGCTTATCGCGGCGTGGCCGACGAGGACGTCCGCACGCTAACGGCTCCCGGACGCGGTACGTACGTCGGCGATGCGTCGGTCGTGGCGCTCGACGAACGTTGGACGCACCTCTTCGGGCGGTTACTTTTCGGCAAGAGCGACCCGCCGCAAGACCCCGTGCTCGTTGCCAACGCCACGGGCGTCGATCGCTGGAACGAGACGGTCGTCGGCGCGCTGCGGGGCGGCGGATGGAACGTCGCCACGTTCGTTGACGAGCCGGTGCGAGCGGCAACGTCGGTTTCGGGCACGAGACGCACGGGCGGCCTCATCGCCGCCATCTTCGGCGAGACGCTTCATGCCGCGAAGACGACGACGCTCGTCGTCGGAAGTGACTTCGCGCCGCGTAAGGAATGAACGCGGGCGCCCTCAATGGCGACGGCCGGAAACGTACACGGCGGACGGCCGCGCGCGGTCGGTCGCGAACACGTAGCGATCCAGCACGGCCTCTGCGTCGTCGGCTTCGTCGAGCGGAAGGACCGCAAAGTCCGCCCGCGCCCCCGCGACGATCGATCCGGCGTTGCGACCGACCGCTCTAGCGCCGCCTGCGAGCGCGAAACGGTACAACGACTCACCGCACGATGCACCGTCGGCACGGGCCGCCACCAGGCGGCGACGTTCGACTAAGCGTTGGCCGTACTCGAGCCACCGCAGCTCTTCAACGACGCTGATGCTCGTGTTTCCATCGGAGCCTATGCCGAACGAACCGCCGTCGTCCAGGTACGCTCCGAGCGGAAAGAATCCGTCGCCCAAATTGGCTTCGGTCGTCGGACACAGTCCCGCAACCGCGCCGCTATGTGCGAGCGCGCGCCGTTCCGCTTCCTCGAGGTGCGTTGCGTGCACGAGACACCAGCGCGCATCGACGTCGGCGTTCGCGAGAAGCCAAGCCACCGGAGGCGCGCCGAGCCAGGCACGGACCGCTTCGACTTCCCGCTGCTGTTCGGCCACGTGGAGATGCATGGGAACGTCTCGGGGCGATGCAGCGACCAGTGCCATCAGTTCCTCGGGCGTCACGGCGCGCAGCGAATGCGCGCATGCGCCGACCACGACGTCGCCATCGTGCGCGTAGGCGCGTCGGAGATCGGCGGCAAGCGCCAAGACGTCGTCGACATCCGTCGCGAAGCGCTTGCGTGCCGCATCGAGTGGTACGCCGCCTACGTCGCCATGCGCGTACAACACCGGAAGCAGGCAGATGGCGATGCCTGCGTCGCGCGCCGCCGTTACGAGCGCGTGCGACATCGCGGCCCGATCCCGGTACCACGCGCCGGACGCATCGCGATGGAGGTAATGAAATTCCGCAACCGACGTGTAGCCCGCGGTGAGCATCGCAACGTAGGCGCTTCGCGCGATCGCATACAGCCGGTCCGGGTCGAGATCGGCGGCCAGCCGGTACATCGCGTCGCGCCACGTCCAGAAGTCGTCGCGCGCGTGCGCTCGCCGTTCGGCGCGGCCCGCCATCGCGCGCTGAAACGCGTGACTGTGCAGGTTGGGAACGCCCGGAACGAGCGCCCCCTCGACGCGTTCGGCGCCGGTCGGCGGTGCGATTACGGACGTTGCGACGTTTGCAATCGAACCGTCGTGCGACATCTCCACCACCACGTCGCTCGCCCAGCCTTCGGGAAGTAGCGCGTATGGCGCGAACAGCGTCATCCATGACGGAGTACGACACGCTGTGGACGGGTGCCCACATCGTGACGATGCGTACCGACCAACCGCCGTTCGGGGACATCGGCCTTGGCGCAATCGCCGCGCGCAACGGTTTGATTGCGTGGATCGGGTCTTGCGCCGACCTTCCCGGCGATCCGCACGCACTCGCCGCAGAAGTGATCGACGTACGCGGCAGGCTGATCGCGCCGGGCTTCGTCGACCCGCACACGCACGTCGTATTCGGCGGCGATCGCATCGCGGATTTCGAACGTCGCAATGCGGGCGAAGGCTACGTCGCGGTTGCCGGCAGCGGAAGCGGCATCGCGCATACCGTCGCGATGACGCGCGCGGCGAGCGAGGATGCGTTATTCGCAGCCGCCCTGCAGCGCGTGCGCCGGCTCGTCGCCGGCGGCACGACGACGCTCGAGATCAAATCCGGCTACGGACTCGACGTCGAGACGGAGTTACGACTCTTGCGGGTCGCGCGTCGCGTCGGCGACGCGGCCGGCGTCAGCGTTCGTACGACGTATCTCGGAGCGCACGTCGTGCCGCCCGAGTACCGCGAACGCCGCGAAGCCTACGTCGATCTCATCTGCGACGACATGATCCCGCGCATCGCCCGCGAGCGTCTAGCCGACGCGGTGGACGTTTTTTGCGACGAGATCGCGTTTACGCCGGCCGAAGCGTCACGCGTTTTTGCGGCCGCGCAGCGCGCCGGCTTGCCGGTTAAAGCGCATGCCGATCAACTCGCCGATACCGGCGCCGCCGCACTCGCCGCTCGTTATGGCGCGGTTTCCGCCGATCATCTCGAGCACGCGAGCGAAGCCGGCATTGCTGCGCTCGCGCGGGCCGGGACGGTCGCGGTCGTGCTGCCCGGCGCCTATTATTACTTGCACGAAACCGTTCGGCCGCCGCTCGCGCGGCTTCGCGCGCATGGCGTTCCGATCGCGCTCGGAACGGATTGCAATCCGGGCACTTCACCGATTATGGCGATGACCGCCGTCCTCAATCTGGCGTGCGTGCTTTTCGGCATGTCGCCGGCCGAAGCGCTCGCCGGCGCAACCCGCCACGCCGCCCGCGCGCTCGGCCTTACCGACCGCGGCGAATTGCGCGCCGGCGCTCGCTGCGACTTGGCAATCTGGGATGCCGAGACGCCGGCGGAGTTAGCTTACTGGCTCGCAATGCCCGAGTGCGCGTCGGTCGTAGTCGCGGGCCGGCGCATCGCGGGAACCGCTACGTTCGGCCGTCCTGCGGCGGACTGATCGCTTCGATGGCCGTGAACGCTTCCAAAATCTTGTAGCTATGCGCGGCTCCTGCCGGCACGATGTACGCGTCGCCGGGCTGCAAGGTGCGAGTGTCGGCGCCGATACGGAGTTCGGCCCGGCCTTCGATGACGTAGCCGGCCGTTTCGTACGGGCGTTCGGTATCGGGCTTCCAGTCGGCCGGCGCTTCACGGTCCCAGCGCCGCAGCGCCATCCGTTCGCCACGGGCAAGATCGGTTTCCGCGTCGTCGCCGCGACGCGTGGCTTCGTTCGAGTTCATGTTTCGGTTCTTACCCGCGTCCGCCCCGGTTAGCGAGCGTGGGAGCGTAGTCGCCGATGACCGGCGCGAACGTACCGGCGCGGACGAGTCGCGTCACGCGTTCGATGTCGCCCGCGAGATACCGGTCGCCATGCATGTCGCCCGCGGCCACGAGCGCGAGTTGCGCTTCGAGTGCGGGCGACGTACGCAACGGTCGCCGAAAGCCGATGCCGCGCGCTGCGGCGAGGAGTTCGATCGCCACGACGGAGGCCGCGTTGCGCGCCATGTCGTGCAGCCGCCGCGCGGCATGCGTCGCCATCGACACGTGGTCTTCCTGACCGGCCGACGTCGGAATGGTGTCGACGCTGGCCGGATGCGCCAGACCTTTATTCTCGGAGGCGAGCGCGGCCGCCGTAACTTGCGCGATCATGTACCCCGACTCGAGGCCGGGCTCGTGCGCGAGAAAGGCCGGCAGTAAACTAAAATTCGGATCGACTAACAGCGCGGTACGGCGCTCTGAGATATTGCCGATCTCCGCAATCGTTACCGCAAGCGCGTCCGCAGCGAGCGCAACCGGCTCGGCATGGAAATTACCACCCGACACTACGTCGCCCGTCTCGGCGAACACGAGCGGATTATCGGAAACGGCATTGGCTTCGGTCACCAGCGTCTCGCACGCGTGGCGTAACGCATCCAGACACGCACCGAGCACCTGGGGAATGCACCGGACGCTATACGGATCTTGCACGCGGCCGCAATTCTCGTGCGACGCGTTGATCTCCGAACCGCGCAGCAGACCGAGCAGAATCGTCGCCACGTCGATTTGGCCGCGGTGGCCACGTACCGCGTGGATGCGTGCGTCGAACGGCGCATGACTGCCGAGCGCTGCTTCGATCGTCAAGGCGCCCGCCACGAGCGAGGCGCCGAGAAGGTGCTCGATCGCAATAAGCGCCGCGAGCGCGAGCGCCGTAGAAATCTGCGTGCCGTTGAGCAGCGCGAGGCCTTCCTTGGCACGTAGCTCTACGGGCGCCATGCCGGCTCGCTCGAGCGCGCGTGCCGCCGGCATCCGCTCGCCGGCGAAGTACGCTTCGCCGATGCCGAGCATCGCGGCGGACAGGTGCGCGAGCGGTGCGAGATCGCCCGACGCGCCGACCGACCCTTGGCCCGGTATCACCGGCACGACGTCGCGTTCGAGGAAGGCGAGCAGCGTCTCGATGACCGTCCAGCGGACGCCCGAGTAACCGCGCGCGAGCGAATTGATCTTCAACGCGATGGCCAACCGCACGACGTCGCGCGCGAGCGGCTCGCCGACGCCGCATGCGTGCGAGACGACGAGATTGCGCTGCAGCTCCGCAAGCCGATGACGCGGAATCGACGTCTGCGCGAGCTTGCCGAATCCGGTATTGATGCCGTAGACGCTGCGGTCGCCCTCGGCGATGCGCGTGACGACTGCGGCCGCGCGCTCGACATCGGCACGCGCGGAACCGTCGAGCGCCACGGTAGTGTCGTCGCGCAGAAGCGACCGGACATCCGCTGCTCGCAGGGCGCCGGCGCGTAGTGTGACGGCGGGATTGCGGCTCGCGACGCTCATGCGCGCCGCATCGGCAATGGAAAGCCGCGTTCGCGCGCACACGCGATCGCATCGTCGTAGCCGGCATCTGCGTGACGCGCGACGCCCGTCGCGGGATCGTTCCATAACACGCGCTCGATGCGCCGCGCCGCCGCAGGCGTTCCGTCGGCAACGATGACGACGCCGGCATGCTGCGAGTAGCCGATGCCGACGCCGCCGCCATGATGGATAGAAACCCACGTCGCGCCGCCCGCCACGTTGAGCATCGCATTGAGCAACGGCCAATCGCTTACCGCATCGGAACCGTCACGCATCGCTTCGGTCTCGCGATTGGGACTCGCGACCGAGCCGCTATCGAGATGATCGCGTCCGATCACGATCGGCGCGGAGACCTCGCCACGCGCCACCATTTCATTGAAGGCGAGCCCGATGCGATCGCGATCGCCGAGGCCTACCCAGCAAATGCGCGCCGGCAGACCCTGGAAGGCGATGCGTTCGCGTGCCATGTCGAGCCAGCGGTGCAGGTGCGCATCGTGCGGCAATAGCGCCTTCACTTTCGCGTCGGCCGCATGGATATCGGCCGGATCGCCCGAGAGCGCGACGTAACGAAACGGTCCGACGCCCCGACAAAAAAGCGGCCGAATGTACGCCGGCACGAAACCGGGAAACGCGAACGCCCGGGCGAGACCCGCGTCGTACGCGCCCTGGCGCAGGTTATTGCCGTAATCGAACGTCGGTACGCCGCGCTCGTGAAAGGCGAGCATCGCTTCGACGTGGACGCGCATCGAGCGCTTCGCTTCTTCGGCGACGCCGCGGGGATCGCGCTCGCGCTCGCTGCGCCAACGCGCGAGACTCCAGCCGCGCGGCAAATAGCCGTTGACCGGATCGTGCGCCGACGTCTGGTCCGTTACGGCGTCCGGCCGGACGCCGCGCCGCACGAGTTCCGAAAATACCTCCGCCGCGTTTCCGACGACGGCGACCGACACGGGTCGCTTCGTTTGCTTCGCGTCGTCGAGGATCGCCAGCGCTTCGTCGAGCGACGAGGCCAGACGATCGAGATATCGCGTCTGCAGCCGCTTTTCGACGCGCTCCGGATCGCACTCCACGGCGAGCATCGATGCACCCGCCATCGTCGCCGCGAGGGGCTGCGCGCCACCCATCCCGCCAAGCCCCGCGGTGAGGATCCAGCGTCCGCCGAGATCGCCGCCGTAGTGTTGACGGCCCATCTCCACGAACGTCTCGTAGGTCCCTTGGACGATGCCTTGGCTCCCGATGTAGATCCACGACCCGGCCGTCATCTGGCCGTACATCATCAGCCCACGCTTGTCGAGGTCGTGGAAGTGTTCCCATGTCGCCCAATGCGGCACGAGATTCGAGTTGGCGATCAGTACGCGCGGTGCGTCGGGATGTGAGCGGTAGACGCCGACCGGCTTGCCCGACTGAATTGCGAGCGTCTCGTCGTCGCCCAAACGTTCCAGCTCAGATACGATGCGCTCGTAACATGGCCAATCACGCGCCGCTTTACCGATCCCGCCGTAGACTACCAGATCGTCCGGGCGTTCCGCCACCTCCGGATCCAGATTATTCATCAGCATCCGGAGCGGCGCTTCGGTCTGCCAACTACGCGCCCGTAGCTGCGACCCACGATCCGCTCGGATCCGTCGATGCAACGTCGTGCCGGTCACCGCAACCATCCCGAACTACGGTCGTCGTCCATGCGGTATCGGTTCGCCGCAGTGCGCCGTCTGTCTTGGCCTCCAGGCCGGTTCAAGCGTTTATTCGCGAGTACCGATGCGTTTTTCGAGCGAGAAGCGAAAGGTGCGGGGGACGATCGATTGGAGCGGTTGGCTTTGCGCGCTGTAGACGAGGCCGGGACCGGTAGAGGACGGGCCCAGGAGAACGGTCTTGAAGCCGCCGTTTTGGATGGCGATGCCATACGGGTCGCCGTTGCCGTAGCCGAAGAGGTTATCGACGCCGACGCGTAGCGTGCCGAGCCACCCGAGTGGATGCGACGCGGTGGCAAAAAACGTCGTGAACGCCGGACCGTACGTCCAGTTATTCGTGCCCGTATAGTCCGCGCCGATGCCGACGTGCGTGCCGTTGCCGAACGCGTAGCCGGCCTCACCGTGCACCTGCGCGTACGGTATCTGGCTGACGCCGGCAATTTGCGCTCCATTAATCGCGCTACTGGGCCCCGACGCGTAGAACTGCGGCCGCAGCCCGTCGTAATACGCGCGCTCGAGCGTTCCCGAGAACAGGTAATCGAAGCGGGCACGCTCGGCGCTCCGGAGCGTGAGTTCGAGACCGTAGAATCGCTCGAGCGGGCCATTGAGCCATTGACTGCGCAAACCGTACGCACGCTGGCCGCTCGCGGGCGGTGCAGCGGTGACTGGAAAGATCGATTGGACGAACGCGTTGTGAATCGTGTCGTCGAAGACGTCGGCCGAGAGCAATCCACGCGCCGGCATGGCGACGTCGGCGCCGAGGTCGTAGGCGACCGTCGTTTCCGGATTGAGATTCGGATTGACGTCTTGCAATACGGCGAGGCCGTTGGTCGTGCCGCTCGGATTCGTAACGCTGGGAAGACCGGACACTTGGGCTGCATACGGTACGGTGATGCCCGAGCCGGCCGAGGCCCGTAACGACAGATTGCGACTCGCGCGCCAGTTGACGCCGGCGTGCGGATCGCCGTGCCATAATCCGCGCGAGCGCGGCACGAGCGCGATGGGCAGATTCAGGATGTCGATGCCCGGGTGACGCGCCGCTACGGCCGGATCTTCGATCTGATATTCGAGATTCCAATTGGTAAGATAGTACCCGAGCGCCACACGCAGCGACGATGCGGGCGCGAGCGTTGCGCTGACCTGCACGTCGTTGTTCTTCGCGGTCGTCGGCGCTACCGCGATTTGATATGCGTTGCCGGAGACCGTTCCGGCGGTGTTCGCTGCAGGCAGCGGATTACCGAAGTTTTGATACGTAAAATCGGAATGATAATCGTAGGTGACGTTGAGCAGGCCGGCACCGAGCGGATGCAGGTACGTAAACGTCGTTCCGTGCAGGCGGTTGACTTCGATCTCGTCGTACGGCGTCTGTAATTGCGGCTGGTAACAGCGCTGCGCGGCGCAGACGTTTGCAGCATTGGCGACCGGCGCACGACCGCCGTCGACGTAGCATGGTAACGCGGCGGAGCACGTCGATGGCGCACGGACGAGCGACCATGCGGCGCCGAACTGACCGTCGGGAAAGAGCGCCTCCTTATTGGCATCGACGATACGCGTCACCACGCCCGTGTACGGCCGCAGCAACAGCGTATCGTTACCGAGCGTCGTGCGCAGCTCGGCCTCGAAGAACGGCTCGTTCTGGGACGTGACCGTACCGGGAAACCATTGGTAGCCGCGCACCGTCGAGCCATCGAGCGGCTGCGCGTAGGGTGCCGTAAAGACGGACTTCGGATCGTTCGGCGCACCGATCGACGGTTCGAGCGTGATGTTGCCGACCGACGTTCCATACGCGATGCCTTGCGGATTTTGGGTGCCTTGAAAGCCGACGAATGCCGCGGCGAGCGACGTCGCGTCGCTTAGCCGGTAGCGTAACTTCGCGAGCTGACTGGATTCCCGCACGCGATCGTCGAGCGGCAACGCGAACGCGACGACGCCGCGGCTTGCGTTCGCCGGGTCGACCAGCACTTCGTTCGCGACGATGCCGTCTTCGGGACCGATCTTACCGGCGACGTTGTAGTCGAGAACGTAGCTGAGCCGGTCGCCGGTCAGCAGATTGCCGCTCGCCGCAAAGATGCTATCTTGTGCGCCGTAGCCGTCGATGCCGGCAGAGGCGACATACCGGTTCGTGCTGCTGAAATCGCGCGTCCGAAGATTGAGCGTGCCGAACACCGATTCGCCTGCATCCACATCCTCGACGCCGGCGCCTTTGAATACGTCGGCTCCCGCGAACACCTGCGGATCGACCTCATTAAGATCGAACTTCCCTTGCGATCCGAGGCTCAACGGATGGCCGTCGATCTGCACGCGCGTTTCGGTCAACGCACCGCGCACGGCGAAGAACTCGTAGGGATCCGCCGATTGCCCGCGACTGAACGTGACGCCCGCGATCTGCGGTAAGACGTCTTGCAACGCAACGCTCTGGCGTTCGCCAAGCGTCGTGCTCGGCAATGACGAGATCGAAGCGACCGACGAACTCGGCGCACCCCCTCGCGCCGAGACCGAACCAATAACGCGCAAGTCGGCCGTCGTGGCCTCGACGAGCGTGACGCGCAAATCGCTCGAGGCGCCGGCAAGCAATGCCACGTCGCGCGTTTCAGCGGCACGGTAACCGCCCTTGTGCACGACGACATCGTACACGCCGGCGGCGAGCGCAAAACGAAACGAGCCGTCGCCTGCGCTCAGCACGCTCGCGGTCCGGCCCGTGCCGGACACGACCGCCGTCGCGCCCGCGACCGGCCGGCCACGCACGTCGACCACGGTGCCGCCGAGCGTCGCCGCCGGTGTGCTTGGGACCGGCTGGGCGAGGCTCGGCGCCACGGCCTGCATCGCCGTGCACGCCAGCGTCAAGACCATTGCACGAACCGTAGCGCGAACGCAAAGCGACAAGGTTAAATCCCTCCGAGCGGCGCGGAACCGCGGTTGCGCCGGCACTTGCAAAGCAGGAACTGCCTTTAGCCAAACGGCGCGCGTTGCGCCTGCTTCGGCGGCGAGTACGCAGCGAACGGTCAGATGGTCGTGCCCCCGGTTGCTGAAACGGGCGGCATGAGCAGCGACTTACGTGAATTCCTGACGCTTCCGTACGGCGAACTCGAAGAACTGAACCTCAAAGCGAAACGCCAACGTCTCGAACGGCGCGATCCGGCCGACGTCGAAGAGAAGCGGCTGAAGTATTTGCACGACGAGCCGCGGATCAAAGCGGTCACGGTGCTTTTTAGCGACCTCGAAGGCCGTCTGCACATGCTCGATTACGATAAGAAATTCTTGCTCAAATCGTACGACAACCTCACGTTCGACGGCTCGTCGATCCGCGGCTTTACCGCCCAGCGCGAGAGCGACTTGCGCCTGGCGATCGACTGGAGCGCCTTCTATTGGGCGCCGGCCGACATCTTCGGCGCGGGCAAAGTACTGGTGTTCGGCGACGTCCTCTCACGCGACGGCTCGCCGTATCCCGCGGACGTGCGCGGAACGCTCAAAGCCTTCGCCCGCAAAGCGTTCGAAACGGGCGGTTACACGCTCAATGCCGCGAACGAAATCGAAGGCTTCGTCTTCGCCGGACTCGACGCAGAACGGCGTTTTCACGAGACGGGCAAGCTCGAATACGTCAATACGGGCGGCTACTACCACTCGCTGCCGGGCGATCCGCTGCGCACGTTTATCGATTCCGTCGCGGAAGCGCAACGTGCGATGGGTTTCGAGAACGAAAAGGATCATCCCGAAGTCGCTCCGTCGCAGTTCGAGATCAACTACAGTTACGGCGAAGTCGTCGCGGCCGCCGATCAAATTCAACTGTACAAACTGATATGCCGGCAGGTGGCGACGAAGCTCGGCATGACCGCCAGCTTCTTGCCCAAGCCCGTCGTCGGCGTCAACGGCAACGGCATGCACACCAACGTCTCCGTTAGTAAGAACGGCACGAACCTGTTTTGGGACGAGGCGGGCGACGAGCGCCTGAGCACGTTCGGCTGGGCGTTCATCGACCGCATCCTCACCCATGCGAGCGACATCTGCCTCATGCTCAACGCCAGCGTCAACGCCTATCGCCGGCTCGACCCACACTTCGAGGCACCCAATCAGATCAAAGCCTCGGCGATCGACCGCGGGTCGATGATCCGCGTGCCGTTCGGCAACGAGCGAAGCGCGCGCGTGGAGATCCGCTCGGTCGCGCCCGACGCGAATCCGTACATGGTCATGTTGTCCGTCTTTCGAACGGGACTCGAGGGCTCGACGAGCGCAGACGCGGGCCTGCGCCAGGCGGAGCGTTACCTGCCCGACAACATCTACGACGCGCTGGCGGATTTTCGTAGCGCCTCATGGTCGGCCGAATTGCTGGGCGCCAGCGTGAAAGAGCGCTACGCCGATCTCAAACAAGCCAGTGCCGACCGCTGCCCACGCTTACTGGGGACGTTCGTCAAAACGCAAGAAGTGCAGTATCATCACGAAGTCTACAACCAATATCTCTGGAATCTGTTCTAGAGGAGCGATGGCCGACGCGCTGCCTGGGCTCGAACCGGGCGACTATTACTGGGAGGACGGCAAGCTCGTCTTTACCGCCCAATACCACTTGCGTCGCGGTAGCTGCTGCGGGAGCGGTTGCCGGCATTGCCCGTACCGGCCCGACCGGTCGTCTGCGATCGTTCCCGCGGATACTCTTAAGCCGTCGCATCGAGGATGAGCCGCACCGTTTCGTCGGGGCGGTCCCATTGCGGAAAGTGGCCGCAACGTTCGAACCAATGCAGCGCCCCGTGGGGGAATGCTGCGAGCGCGCGCGGTGCCTGCGAGGGGAAGCACACGTAGTCGTTGCGGCCCCAGCCGATCGTTACGCGTCCCGGCGTGACGGTCGCGCCTTGCTGCCCCGGTCCGACGATGAGGTCGCGCAACAGCGGATCGAAGGACGGTGACGTTGCGAACGACTCGAGCTCGCGCAGCACGAGGTCCGGCGCGAGCGACCATGGATGGGCGGAGAACTGCGCCAGCAACGCGGTGCGTGAGACGGGGTTAGCGACGAGCGAAGGAAGCATGGGACGTAGTGCACGCACGAGGCGGATCGATGCGCTAAGGGAAGCCGCAAACGCCGCACGCTCCGGCACGTTCCAGAAACCGCCCGGATCGAGCGCAACGACGTTGCGACCCATGCCGCGTCGCGCCAGCTCGAGTGTAAGACGCGCACCCATCGAACTTCCGGCGATATGCGCGTTACTCAGCCCTTGCGCGTCGAGAAACGTAATGAGCGCATCCGTCACGTCGTGAAGCGTGGGATGCGGACCGAGCGGCGGCGTTGCGCCGAAGCCGGGAAGGTCCACGGCCACTACGTCGCGTTCCTTTGCCAGCGCCGGCAAAACGGGATCCCACGAGCGATGACTTCCCCCGATGCCGTGGACGAGCACGAGCGGACTGCCCGCGCCCCTACGGACGAAATTCATGGCCGACGATCCCCGCTCACGGGCAATGGGGCGAGGGTTGGATGCACTCGCCAGCAGCGTACGAATTCTTCGACGTAGGGAACGACGCCGAGAACCATCGAGGCAATCAGTCCCGTCGCAGAGGGCGCCGATAACGGCTCCGCATTGAGGCGAAACCAGCCGCGGTCCGATGGCGCTTCTCCGCTCTTTGCCGTCCGCTCTTTATCGACGTAGAGATACGTGGCGTAGAGCGCCACCACAAATGGCAGCACTTCCATAAAAGCGTGCGTGTGCTGTTCCAGCTGCGACACATCGCGTCGCTCGCTGGCATACGAGACGTCCCAGAACACCGTAGCTTCGTGAAGTGCTGCGGCGGCGAACGTGAGTCCGACCACGGCGAGGTCGGTCTCGAAAAGAATAGCCGCCAGAATGCCGATCGCGCCTTCATTCGCCATGAGCACGTGGGTCAGCGATTCGTGCGTTCCCGCGTGTTCTTCGATCTTCGTTCGCCGGTGAAAAATCCAATCGACCGCGCCAGCAAGTGACCAGCACGGAACGATGACTTGCGTGAGAAATCCGCGCAGTAATCCGTCCCGGTCGGAACGCGAGCTCACGGCGACATGACGATCTTGATACAGTCGTCGCGCTTGTGCTTGAAGGTTTCGTAAGCACCGGGAGCGTCGTCTAGACGTAAGCGGTGCGTGATCACGAAGCTCGGATCGATCTCGTTACGCACGATGCGCTCGAGAAGCGGCTGCATGTACCGTTGCACGTGGGTTTGCCCGGTCTTCAACGTAAGCCCGCGATTGACGAACGAACCGATTGGAAACTTGTCGATGAGCCCGCCGTACACGCCGGGGACCGATACCGTGCCGCCGTTGCGTACCGACATGATCGTATCGCGCAGCACGTGCGGACGATCGGTTTCGATCTTAAAGAATTGCTTCGTACGGTCGTAGACGCCTTCGAATCCTTCCGCGTGCGCTTCCATGCCGACGGCGTCGATACACGAATCCGGTCCGCGTCCGCCCGTCATCTCTTTGAGAGCGCCATTGATGTCGTCGACCGCCGTATAATCGATCGTTTCTGCCCCAGCGCGATCGCGCGCCATGGCGAGACGTTCGGGAATGCGGTCGATCGCGATGACGCGTCCCGCGCCCAGCAGGAGCGCGCTGACGATCGCGAACAGGCCGACGGGCCCGCAGCCGAACACCGCGACCGTGTCGCCACGCGAGATGTTGCAATTCTCCGCTGCCATCCAGCCAGTCGGCAAAATGTCGGAGAGAAACAGCACCTTTTCATCGGGCAACTCGGCCGGAACGTTGAGCGCTCCGACGTCGGCAAACGGCACGCGCACGAATTCGGCCTGGCCGCCGGCAAATCCACCGAGCATATGTGAATAGCCGAACAGTCCGGCGGGAGAATGCCCCCAGAACGTCTCCGCGATTTTCGCATTCGGATTGGAGCGCTCGCAAACCGAAAACAACCCTTTGGAGCAGAAGTAACACGTGCCGCATGAGATCGGGAACGCGACGACGACCCGGTCGCCGACCGCGTGCTTCTTGACCTGCGCTCCCACGGCAACGACTTCGCCCATGAACTCATGGCCGAGAATATCGCCGTTTTCCATCGTCGGGATCAAGCCGTCGTAGATGTGCAGGTCCGAACCGCAAATCGCCGTTAGCGTCACGCGCACGATGGCGTCCTGCGGATCGACGATGGTCGGGTCCGCTTTCTGCTCGACGCGCACGTCATTTTTGCCATGCCAACAATTTGCTCTCATGGTGCACCTCTCTGGAATCGCAGCCGGGACGCCGCTTGCAATGATTGCGGTGATATAGCCGCTGGCCGTAAGCTCGAAACGCCGGTTCTAGGACAGCCGGCGAGCGCTGGCTTTTTTGGCCGTCGCCTTGCAGCATTTGGGTATGCGGGGCCAATGCATACCTTCCGTTTCGCAGAGGAAGCGCGCGACGTGGATCCGGCGCTGACGTTCGTCGGCAACGCAACGACGATCGTCCGCACGGCAGCCGCAACGTTATTGACCGATCCGTCGTTCTTGCATGCCGGCGAGCACGTCCACGCTGTTGCATTCGCAGCTTGCCGATATTCCCAAACGCTTCCCCAACATCGACGTAGCGCTGCTGCACCTGGGCGGAACGCGCATTCCGAACGCGCGCTTCGGCGTACTCGTAACGCTCGACGCGCGTCGCGGCGTGGAAGCGGTGCCCATCCACACCGACGACTGGTCGCTCTTCTCGTCGTCGCTATGGATTTCGAGCGCGCGATGCGCGACGCCGGGATGGCGTCGCTTCTGCGCGTCGTAAGCCGCGGCGAAACGATCGCGCTGTGACGGCTTCAGTGCGTCGCGTGCATCTTCTGTTCGCGATAGTGTTCGATATGCTGATACACCTCATCTGGGAAGCGTAAATCTTTGTAGACGTTGCCGAGATCGGCATCGTCGAGATTTTCAATGATGGCGTAATCCTGACGCGATTGAAAATCCACGATCTTATCGCGCTTCGGCGGCGAATAGCCGGCCTCCACGACTTCGCGCACCATCACGCGCGCTTTGTCTTCGGAGAAGTCGTGATCGTTCGCTAACGCACGGACCAGCTCGTCTTCGCCCGCGAAATGGCGGCCGATCATCGCGAACACGAGGCGTCCGTAATGGCCGATGTCCGTTCCGGCTTGGAGGTCATCGAGTAAGCGCAACATCATGCGGTCGCTGCGGAGTTCATCAAGCATGACCGGCTTCTACCGCGAACGTACGTTCGATAAACCTCGTCCGTGCCCGCTCCCGACAACGCCAAGCAGGTGGCACACTCGAGGAACACCATGACTGGGCCGGTGCGAGATCGGCGCTCGATAGGAGGTTTGCTTGCACGTCGCCGCGTTCGATGCCACGTTGTCCGCCCTGGCCTTCCTGTGTGGAGCCGTCTGCGCGAGTCTCGTCGTTTGGCTCGGCGCCGCCCGATCGGCTCGCGCCGTCGTTGTTTCGCACCTTGCAGCGGCCGGCACGTTTGAAGCGCGCCTTGCGAACGCGCGGGTCGAAGCCGCAACGGCTCGCGCCGGACTGAACGCCGCTCGCGAGCGCGTCGTGGAGATCGACCGCGAGAGCGCCTTACAGCGGCGCGCGACCGAGGCGGCGCTCACACGCGCGAAGGAAGCCGAATGTGCGCTCGCGAGCGCGCTCGGCAAGATCGAGCAGATGAAAGCCGGCGAAGCCGACGTGGAGGCGCGTTTGCAACGGGTCGCCGCCTCATACGTAAACGAAGCGCGCGACGTGCTGCTGCAGGCGGCAAGCGAGCGATTCGCAGGCGACGCGAACGCCTTCCGTGAGAGAATGGCAGCCTCGGTCGAGCCGCTCTCCAATCGCATCGTGTCGCTCGACAAGTCGCTCGGCGAACTCGGCGCGACGCGCATGCAGGATCAGGAGCGTGTCGCGACCTTGCTCGAGGGGCTCAACGCAAAGATGAGCGGAATCGACGATGCGACGCGTCGCGTAGAACGCGTGCTCGGCAACTCGCAGGCGCGCGGCAGCTGGGGAGAGTTCGAACTCAAACGTCTCCTCGAGCTAACCGGCATGACGGAGCACGTCGATTTCGAGACGCAACGTTCGGGCTACGGCACGGACGCCACCGGCCGTCCCGACGTCGTCGTGCGCATCCCCGGCAACCGCACCGTTCCGATCGATGCCAAAGTACCGTTCGCGCGCTACCAAGATGCCGTCGCTGCAGCATCCGAGGCCGAACGCGAACCGCTGCTCGACGAGGCGGTTGCCGCAATGCGCGCGCACGTCAAAGTGCTCGCGGCACGGAAATACCACGATACGCCCGCCTGTATCGGTTGGACGGTCATGTTCGTGCCGATCGAAGCAATGCTGGCGACGCTTTTCGCCCGCGATCGCGACATCTTCGAAGTCGCCCGCGTCGCGCGGGTTCTCATCGCCAGCCCGCTCACGTTGATGCTGTACCTCGAAGCGTTCTCGCGGGAGTGGGCAGCGCAAAAGCAAAGCGAGAATGCAGCCGCAATCCTCTGCGATGCGAAAGAACTCGTGGTGCGACTCGGACGGTTCACCGAGCGCTTCGCCAAAGTCGGTTCGAGCCTCAATGGCGCAATCGATAAGTACAACGAAGCCGTCGGCAGTTACGAATTGCGCCTGGCACCGCAAACCAAGAAGATCGCGCAGCTCAGCGGCGACCTTGCAGAGCCGGCCGCGCTCGGCGAACTCAACGTACGAGCCCGCGTGTTAGACGAGACGCGAATTCCTCCGCGTCTTTCGTTAACGTCGTAGCGCGCGAAGACGACCGCTTTCTTAATGCATACGATAAGAAAAGCTTAAGCCGCTCTACACGTTGCGCCCCTACATTCGGTGGGCGCAGCTCTCCGGCGCTTCGTCGCAGGCGTGTACGCGCAACGCTTATTCCTACGATGGAGGTCGTATGAATTCTTCACGATGCCTTCGCTCGCTCGCTGCGTGCGCGGCAGCGGCGGTGATGCTCGTATCGGGCACGCCGTCCTTCGGCGCGCCTTTGGGACCGCATGCCGACGCGGCGGTCGGAGGTGGGCCGTCAGGGCCGGCACTCTTGCCGACCGGCCAATACGTAACGCCCCTGGCCGCACCCGGTTCGACCTATACGGCGCTTCGCACGGGCCTTCGCCCGGATACGAACGCCGATGCGAACGGCGCCGTTACGACGGCCCTGAGCCCCGACGGCAGGACGCTGCTCGTCCTGACCAGCGGTTATAACACCGGCTTCTTCACCACCAGCGGCGCACCCATAACGACGCCGTACATCGATCCCGTTACGGGACGCAACGCCGCCGCCAAAGACGGTCAGTTCCAGTGGGTATTCGTCTTCGACGTCTCGTCGGGAGCGTTGCAAAAAAAGCAGCAGATCGCTCTCCCGAACGCCTTCGACGGGCTCGCCTGGGACCCGGCAGGCAAACGCTTCTACGTCTCGGGCGGTCAAGACGACCGCGTCTATATTTTCAAGTCATCGGCGAGCGGCTGGACGATCGATGCACCGCTTCCGACGCTCGGTCATAATACGAACGACGACACGGCGACGCCGAGCTACGATGGCGGCATCTTGAAATTCACGCGCGCCGGATCGTCGCGTCTGGTGCGAACGCTCGGACTCAACTTCGGCGCGATGACGGCCGGCGTCGGCGTCTCTGCCGACGGCAAAGAACTGATCGCCGCAAATCTGCAAGACGATTCGATTTCCGTGGTCGATCTCGCGTCTCGTAAGGCGCGCGAGTATCGCCTCTTCCATCCCGGCTCGACGAAGCCGTCCGGCGAGTTCCCGTATTGGGTGCAACCGCACGCGAGCGTTGCCGGCGGCCCGACCGATAAAGTGTACGTCACGAGCGTGCGCGACGGCGAAATCCTTTCGCTCTCCAAAACCGGCGGCGAACGCCGCATCGCGGTCGGCGGCGAGCCTGGTAAGATGACCGAAACGCGCGATGGGCGATTACTGTACGTCGTCAACCCCGATCTCGACGAGATCGACGTCGTCGATACCGCATCCGATGCGCTACGCGCGCGCATATCGGTCCAACGCCCCGGCTACCGTTATCGCGGATCGAGCCCAAATGCGCTTGCCTTAAATGCAAACGGCAGCATTTTGTACGTCACGCTCGCGGGCGAGAACGCGGTCGCATTGATCGACACGCAGTCCGGACGCGTGCTCGGCCGCATTCCGACCGGCTGGTATCCGAGTTCCGTAACGCCGAGCGCGGACGGCTCGAAGCTGTTCGTCGCCATACCCAAGAGCAATTCCGGCCCGGCGCCCACGCTCAAAGGCGGTTATCTGCCGCCCGCCTATCCCAACCCGACGCATCTCGATCAATACGTCTATGCGACCGAGAAAGCGGGCGTCGAAACGATACCGGTTCCGGACGCGAACACACTGCGCTATCTCAGCCTGCTCGTCGATGCGAACGATAACTTCGGCAACCGTGGGCGCAGCGCCATGATGCAGTTCTTGCACCAGCACATCAAACACGTTATCTACATCGAAAAAGAGAATCGCACGTACGACCAGGTCCTCGGCGATCTGGGCGAAGGCAACGGCGATCCGCGCCTTGTGGAATTCCCGCAACCCATCACGCCGAATCATCACGCGCTCGCAGAACGCTTCGGCGATCTGGACAATTGGTACATGGCGGGCGACGTCAGCGGCGACGGCTGGAATTGGTGGGCGCAAGGCCACGCGAACGACTACACCAATAAGACGGTTCCGGTCTCATACGCCGGCGGCGGATTCGACTTCGAATGGAATGGTGAGGTTCGCAACCTCAACTTGGCGCTGCCGATCTTCGGTACGCCGACGTGGTACGGCGAACGCATGACGACCTTGGCAGATCCGAGCGGCAGTTCGACGATTTTGCCAGGACCGAAAGACGTGGCAGCGACCTGGGGATCCGACGATGACCGCCGCGGCCAAACAGGCGGATACATTTGGGACACGGTCCTCCGCGCCGGACTGACGCATCGTCACTACGGCCTGTACACGGATCAGACGTACTACACTTACGACCCTAGCAATCCGTACGAAGTGAAGATCGATCGCCACGCGTATCGCGATCACGTCATCCAAGCGGCGCCGGTACGTCCCGCGCTCGTCGGCCGCACCGACCCATACTATCGCGGTTGGGATCTCAACGTTCCGGACGAATATCGTTACGAAGAGTGGAAGCGCGAGTTCGACGGTTACGTCGCGAAAGGCGACCTCCCATCACTCGAAGTGCTTACCGTCATGAACGACCATTTCGGCAACTTCCAGTACAATGTCGGCGGTCTCAAGACGCCGACGCTCGAAATGGCCAGCAACGACCATTCGGTCGGCCTTATCGTCGACGCCGTCTCCCATTCCAAGTTTTGGAAAGACACGGCCATCTTCATCGCCGAAGACGATTCGCAGGACGGTCCGGACCACGTCGATTCACACCGTTCGATTGGCTACACGATTTCCGCGTACAGTAAGCCCGGCGTGGTGCACACGTTCTACAACCATCCGGCGATGCTGCGAACGATCGAAGACATCCTCGGCACCGACTACCTCGGCATGAACGACGCGAACGCATTCCCGATGGACGACGCGTTCACGACATACCCCGACTATCAGCCGTTCGACGCGATCATTCCGGGCGTACTTTGTCAGCCGCCCGTCCACCCGGATCTCGTGCCGGATTGCTTCAGTCCGTCGGCGCGTAAAACGCGCGCGATGCCACCCGTGCGCGGAGTTAAGTGGTGGAACGCTCACGGCAAGAGCTTGGTCTTTACGAGCCCCGATACGGACGATGCTAACCAAATGAACCGCATCGTCTGGGCCGGTACGGTCGGGGACGTGCCGTATCCTCAAACCCGCAACGGCGACGATCTCAGCATCGACCGTCAGCACGTGCTCGAAACGTTGCACGTCCCTATAGCCGGACTGTAACGCGGCATCGTCCAGTAACGGCCGTTTCGTTGTTACATAAGGGGGAGGCCGGCGCGTTAACGCCGGCCTCCCTTTTTCGCTTGCACGGCTGCCGCGGCGCGGCCCCCGTCTTATGGTCTGGGACGGCCTACGAACGCCCGCCGCTGCGTGGCGCTTGCGGCGATGGCAGTCGCGTGGAAGATCCGATCCGAGCCCGTAACGCCGCGTGCGACGACGACGCGTCTAGGCGTTAAGACGAGCGCATTACGGCCGACTTCTCCGGCGGCCCCGCGAGCATCGACGACGATGCGTTGACCGTTACGCGTGAGCAACACGACGTTGCGTCCCTGTCTTCCGACGACGATGCCTTCGACCGTCGTTTGTCCGAGCGGCACCGCAGGCCGCGCGGCGGCGCTATCGAGCAATGCGGCGAGCGCGAGTTGTACGAACATGCTGTTCTCCTTGGCTGCGCTTAGTGAAGACCGTAGGCGTTGAGGACGGATTCGCCGCCTGCTAGACCGTGCCGTACGCGACGACCGGCGTGATTAGCATCCCGCCGCCCGTCCAGTGCGTGAAGGGCACCTCGACCAATTTGTTCGAGAGATTCGACGCGTCGTATGCGCGCAACGTTAGATCGGCCGGACCGCCGTTGGGAACGCGCGAGTACGCCCAGACGATCGCGCTGCCCGGCGCGGTACCGTTCGAGGAGATGACGGGGATCGTGCCGCCGTCGTCGCCGTCAGCAAAGTGATCGGCCGTCTGGCCGACTTTCGTAAGACTCGCCGTCGGCGCGCCGGTGACTTTCCAGGAACTCATCGGGCCGCTACCGGGGACGATAAGGTACGTGTTGCCGTCCGAACCGACGTACGCCGCCGGTTGACCCCAAAGGCCGCTGTTCGTCTGCGTATGGAACAGCGCATTCGGATCGCCGCTCGGACCGAGCTTACCGAGATTCGTAGCGTCGAGCATGTACGTCATGCCGGATTTGCCGCCACCGATGGCGAGCGATCGGGTGAGATTGCCTTGCGGGAGCAGCAGCACGCCCGCCGAGCCGAGGTCCGTATCGTAATTGCTGTCGCTTTGCCACGACGAGGGCGTGAAATAATCGACGACGCTCGCGAGGTTGGGCGCAACTTTGAGCAAGCTCATGCCCCAGTCGTGCGCACCGTCGAACGCACCGTTACCGGTTTGGACGTAGAGATTTCCGGCTCCGTCGATCGCAGGCGCCGCGCCCGATTGCCAGATCGCGGCCATGCGGACGGGTTGCGGCTGCGACGTGAACCACACGTTCTGCAGTTGCGTTAGGCCGTTCGCGGTCGACGTGCCGCCGAGCGTGAACACTGGCGCGAGCGTGTTAGCGTCGTATCCGGCGAGCCAACCGGTGGAGGTGGTCGGACGGAAGTCCGCAGCCGACCCGAACGAAACGTAGACGACGCCGTTGTTTTCGGCAAGCCCGGGCCGTTGAATCGACCACACCGGATCGAGCTTGACGATGGTGCCGTCGGTCGCAACGTTCGAAAGCGAGATGTCGGTCGAAGGCACGCGATCGGATCCGTCTTCCAGACGTAGCGCGTGAAGCCGATAGTGCGTCGTTTGAGAGCCGGCCGGTCCTTCGTCGGTATGGCCGACCACATAAATCGAGTCACGCGCGACGTCGATGGTCGGCGTGCCCGTCAATCCGTTCGGTCCGGCGACGTTCGAGTTCGCGCCGATCGCGATCGAAGCGATGACGTTGGGAGGATTGGCGAACGGCGTCTTCCAGAGCACCGCGCCGGAATCGGCGTCGATGCCGTACACCGTCGCGTTCTCCGTCGCGGCGACGAGCAAGTTGTGCACGCCGCCGCTCATAGCGACCTGCGGAACGTACAACGGTTCGGCATAGACTTCGCCGTCGAGCGGTACGGAAAATTTGAGACCGAAATGCGCCGCATTGACGTTGGACGTATTGAGGATCTGCTCGTTGGGATCCCAGCCGGTTCGCGCGTTATCGTAATGATACGTCGTGGCGCTCGGGAGTTGCCCCGGGCATTTATAGCGGTACGGACGCGTAACCGGCAGCTGATTCTGAAGGCCCCACTTGCAGGCGAGACCGCCTTCGACGAGCTGGTACTCGCTCTGCGCGAGCAAGCGGTTATACACGACGACTTCGCCGAGACTGCCGCCGTAGTAGTATGTGGCCGTTTTGGGCGCTTGATACATCGCGCCGATCGCCTCGGGGTACGAACCGCTAACCGCGGCGCCGGGGCCGCCGTCGGAACCGACGAGTACGCCGTCGCGGTTGAGAAATTGTGTCTTGGCAGAGATGCTGCCGGCAGCCGTCCAGATTGCGGGACCGCTCGCCACGCCGCCGGCGAACAGCAGCCCGGATCCTTGCGTCTTGTTATTGAACGCGAAGGTCGGCGTGTTTCCCGGACCTTCGCTGAGACGCAGCGTCCACCGCGGATTACAGAAAAAGCATCCGGTCCACAGGACCGACGCGTCTTGCTTTGCCGCATTCTGATTCGAGACGATGAAGACGGTCGATTCGTTAAACAAATTCTGTGAAAACGCGGAATTCGAGCCGACGAGTAGTTGGTTTTGCCCGTTGAACGCAATGTTGCCGAGACCGCCATTCCTGCCCGCAACGTATGAGGGCGGCGCCCCGGTCTGGGCCGCCGCTACGTCGTTGTGCAGCGCACTCTTATCGCTCCAGCGGACTACGGACGAGCCCGACAGTCCGATCGTGGAAACGTCGGCGGCGTCGAGCCACTGTACGAGGCCGGGAAGCCCGGTGGGATTGGTGGCAGCACGCCATCGCGCGGTATGCGGCCGGCCGATCGAGTGCGGGCGGGCGTTGGCGTGAGGTGCCGACGCGGCGAACGACGCCGCTGGCGCCGAGACGACGGCCAGCACCATGATTGCCGTGACGGCTCGTCCAGGACGCAGCAAAGCAGACTTTGCTTCAAACATGCAAGCCTCCGAAGGAAATACGATCGCGCCGCCTGGTAATGCAAGCGGTCGCGCGCCTTCATGATACGGCTATAACGAAGCGCTGCCTAGAGCGTGCCGTTCGGACGTTAAAGCATTAAAGTCGTCAGAGGTCCTAGATGCGTTATTTCTTAAGGCCGTTATTCGCTAATGGCAGCGTCTTCCGGTACGTAACCTTTTCATCGGAGAGGCGCTGCAATTCCGGAACGATACGCCGTGTGAAGTCTGCGTAGTTCATACGCGGGCGCGGCGTCCAGCATGCTTCCGCGAGCGCGAGTTCGCGCGGCAGGAGCATGTACCACAGATGCCGCGGCGTCGCGACGTACTCGGTCCAGAGATTCGCTTGTTCGCCCAGTATGTGACGCGCTTGCGACGCGGATAAGCCCGCGGGCATTGGATCGTACGCATACACCATGCCGAGCGTCGTCAAGCCGCCGATCGCAAGCGGCTCGCGTTGCGCTTTCGCTTGATAGGCGTCGAAGTACAGCGGCGGATCGGGCGTCATCACGACATCGTTGCCGAGCTTGGCGGCGACGACGCCCGCCGGCGTGCCGTGCCAGGCCATGATCGTTGCCGAGCGCGAGACGCGACCGGACAACACGTCGTCCCAAGCGACGATCCGCCTCTGACGTGCCTTCACGAGCGCCTCGACTCGCCGCGTGAAATACGCCTGGACGTCTTCGTAGGAGCGTAGATGCTCGCGAGCGCGGAGTTGCAACACCGCCGGACTCTTGCGCCAAGCACCCTTGGGAACTTCGTCGCCGCCAACGTGGACGTACGCGCCGGGAAACAAGTGGACGACATCGCCGACCACGTCGTCGATGAAGCGAAACGTGCGTTCGGTCGGGCACATTACCTCGGTCGATACGCCCCATAGTTCTCGCACTCGGTATGTTCCGGGCCGGCACGCGAGCCACGGATACGCCGCAAGCGCTTCGACCGAATGTCCGGGCATCTCGATCTCCGGCACGACGCGTACGAAACGGCGCGCCGCGTAGGCGACGACTTCGCGAACTTCGTTCTGCGTGTACGAACCACAGTAACGGCGATGGTCGGTTGCCGTTGAGTCTTCGCCGCCCGCTTGCGATCCCACGCGACATCCGCCGACGCTGGTTAATCTCGGATAACGCGGAATCTGTAAGCGCCAACCCTGGTCGTCGGTGAGGTGCCAGTGAAAGGTGTTAAGCTTGTAACGAGCGGCGATGTCGATATATCGCTCGACCACAGTTACCGGGAAGAAGTGACGACTGACGTCGAGGTGTATGCCGCGCCAACCATACTGCGGCCAGTCCACGATGTGCACGAATGGCACCGATCGAAGCGGACGCTCCCGGCTCAATTGCTCGAACGTCTGCAGCCCGTAGAAGAGCCCCGCGCCTGCATTTGCGGAAATAGTAACTCCCGAACGGCTCACATCGAGAATATAACCCTCTCGGCCCAAGCGCGCGTCGGCGGTATGATCCGACAAGCGGATCGTTATCGCCGACTTCGCGTTACCGATGCGCGCGCGGACACCGCGATCTCTCAGATGGGCTACAATGGATGCAGCGACGTCCTCTTCTGATGCGTCTGATGCGTCGTGAGCTTCGACCGCCAAGCTCGCCGGTAGCCGCAACGTGCCGCTGCCGCGCGTCACGAATCGCGGAAGCGGCACGATTGGCGGCAAACCATCAGTGACGGCCGAATCCGCGCGACTTGCCATCATCCCCATAGCGGTGCAGCTCGCCAATGCGAGCGCGACGATCAACGGCGCGCCTCTTAAGGGAATGATAACCTCGCTTGGGAACGCAACCATCCTATGAATTCGCCGTCAACCAACGCCAGTCCGATCGAACACGTCATCATCATCGTCAAAGAGAATCACGGTTTCGATAACTACTTCGGCACGTTTCCAGGTGCAAACGGCGATGCGAGCCTTGCGCCAGCGCCGAACCCGCCGACGAGCGACCCAAGCCATACGCACGAAAGTTGGCTTTCACGCGCCACTACCGCCACCCGTTTACAGTATGGAGAAGCCGACATACCGCAGTACTTTGCGTATGCCCGCGCCTTTACTTTATGCGACCGGTATTTTACGGCCGTCGCGGGACCGTCGACCCCGAACCATCTCATGCTAATCGCCGCCGATTCGCCCGTGATCAACAATCCGCATCGCTACCGCGGCCAACCGCAGCAGACGTACGACTTAACGTCCCTTCCCGATCAACTCGAAGCGGCAGGCCTCAGCTGGGGTGCATACACCAATGGCTATCCGTTCAACCTCATAACGAATTTAGGCCGGCGCAATCAAAAAAACCAGTCCGACTTCGCCGCCGATGCCGAAGCTGGAAATCTTCCGAACGTCACGTGGATCTATGGCCCAGCGCACCTGGACGAACATCCGCTAGCAAATGTTACCGACGGTATGACTTGGACCGCGCAACAAGTCGACGCGATCGCACGCGGGCCGCTCTGGCCTAAATGCGCGATCTTCATCACGTGGGACGACTGGGGCGGTTGGTACGATCATGTCGACCCGCCGGCTCTAGAAACCTGGACCGACGGCGAGCAATTCTTCCCCGGCGGACGCGTCGGCTGTCTCGTGCTAAGCCCCTATGCAAAGCGCGGCTACATCTCGAAACAGCAACACACGCATGTCAGCCTCATCAACTTCTGTGAGGTGCAGTTCGGACTGCCGTCGCTCAACGCGCGCACCGCCGCGTCGGACGGCATGGAAGACTGCTTCGACTTCAACACCGCTGCGGACGAAACGCCGCCCCCAAGCCTAACGGCGACCGCATCCACAGGGCCGCAAAGCTCTGCTCAACGGGCTTCGAGACGGAAGAGTTCGCGAAAGAAGAGCAGTGCCCGCAAGAAGCCAACCACGAAGCGAAAGGCGACGACCCGGACATCGCCATCGCGCAAGAAGCGCAAGGCTTAGTCAAAGGGCGAGATCGCCGGCGCGCATTAGGCAGTCGGGAGTAACCGGAGGCCGGCGGGCAGTTCCCCTCGCATGAAGGCAGCTATCTCGCGCATGTCGCTCGCTCGCGTCTCGGTCGCGCGCCACACGAGCGCAATCGTGCGCCCCGCCCGCGCTTCATCGAACTCGCGGTAGGCAATCATGCCTCGCATCGTCGTATGCTCGGCAGCAGCCAGCAGCGGGATGACGGAGATGCCTTCGCCTGCCGCGACCATGTGCCGCAGCATTTCGAGCGAACTCGCGTGGCGGCTCTGGTTCGGCAGACGACGAGGATCGCAGAGCGAGAGCGTCTGGTCGCGCAGACAGTGGCCGTCTTCCATAAGCAAGAGCGGACCGCGCTCGAGGTCGCGCAGGCGCACGCTTTGACGCTGCGCCAGTAGGTGGTCGCTCGGACACGCGAGCCGGAAAGGTTCGAAGAAGAGCGGCTCGGCGATGAGGCCGTCTATCGGAACCGGCAACGCGACGAGGATCGCGTCGAGTTCGCCGTGGCGCAGGGCGACGAGCAATTCCTTGGTCCTCGCCTCACGTAAACGAAGCGCAAGCCGCGGAAAGAGGCGGCGGCCGAGCGCAATGACAGATGGCATATAGTACGGCCCGAGCGTCGCGATCACGCCCAGGCGCAGCTCGCCGGACAGCGGCTCCGCGCTTCGGCGCGCCTCTTCCAGCAGGCGACACGCGTCGCCGAGTAAGGCCTCGGCTTGTCGCAGGATCGCCTCGCCGCGCACCGTCGGCTCGACTTTCCGCTTCGTCCGTTCGAAGAGCGGGACGCCCAAAATCGACTCCAACTTGCGCACTTGTTCGCTCAGCGCTGCTTGGCTGACGCCGCAGTGCTCGGCGGCACGCCCGAAGTGCCGTTCGCGGCCGACGGCGACCGCGTATTCGAGATCCCGAAGCGATAGGGAGGAGGCGTTGAGCGCACGCATCAGGCGATGCATTAATCGGTAACACCTTATAAGACCTTTAGATAAATCGATTTCACTTGCTGATCCAGACGTGGTAACGTTTCTATATCCCTCACATTCCCACGTCAACGTAGTCACGATTGGAGAGACATATGCTCGAAACGGATCTCGAAAAAAATGGTGAGTGCCCGGTAGTGCACGGGGTCCCGAAAGGCACACACATGCCGGTTGGGCTCCGAACCAATCGAGACTGGTGGCCGAACCAGTTGAACCTCAAAGTTCTCCAGCAGAATTCCCCCTTGGCGAGTCCGATGGACGAGGCGTTCGACTACGCCGAGCAATTCAAAAAGCTCGACTTGGATGCCCTAAAGGCGGACCTCTTCGAACTGATGACCCGGTCGCAGGATTGGTGGCCGGCCGATTACGGTCATTACGGACCATTCTTTATCCGAATGGCGTGGCACAGCGCGGGCACGTACCGCGTCGGTGATGGCCGCGGCGGGGCCGGCTCAGGCACACAACGCTTCGCGCCGCTCAATAGCTGGCCGGATAACGCAAACCTCGACAAGGCGCGCCGGCTACTCTGGCCGATCAAGCAGAAGTACGGCAACAAACTCTCCTGGGCCGATCTCATCGTCTTCACCGGCAACTGCGCCCTGGAGTCCATGGGACTGAAGCCCTTTGGTTTCGGCGGTGGGCGCGAAGACGTCTGGGAGCCCGAAGAAGACATTCACTGGGGAAACGAGAGCGCGTGGCTTGGCGACGAGCGCTACTCCGGCGACCGCGACCTCGCTCACCCGCTCGCGGCCGTTCAGATGGGCTTGATCTATGTGAATCCAGAAGGCCCCAACGGCCACCCCGATCCGCTTGCTTCCGCGCGGGACATTCGCGAGACGTTCGCTCGGATGGCCATGAACGACGAGGAAACCGTCGCCCTCATCGCCGGCGGACACACGTTCGGCAAGGTCCATGGCGCTGCCGAAGCCGCCAAATATGTCGGCCCTGAACCGGAGGGTGCGAGCATCGAAGAGCAGGGCCTCGGCTGGAAGAACAGTTTTGGAAACGGAAATGCAGACGCCACGATCACAAGCGGCCTCGAGGGGGCGTGGACGACGACCCCGGTGACGTGGACCAACAACTACTTCGACAACCTGTTCAACTACGAGTGGGAGTTGACGAAGAGCCCAGCCGGTGCATCGCAATGGACTCCGAAGGATGCATCGGCAGCGGGCACGGTGCCGGATGCGCACGATCCGTCGAAACGGCACGCGCCGATGATGCTCACGACCGACCTCGCGCTGCGCATGGACCCGAGTTACGGGCCGATCTCGAAGCGCTTCCATGAGAAGCCGGCTGAGTTCGCAGATGCGTTCGCTCGCGCATGGTACAAGCTCACGCACCGCGACATGGGGCCTCCGTCGCGCTATCTCGGCTCGCTCGTTCCCGCCGAGGAACTCGTGTGGCAAGACCCCGTCCCGAAAGTCACGCACGAACTGATTAGCGAACAAGACGTCGCTGCACTCAAGGGCAGACTTCTTGCATCGGGGCTAACTGTTTCTCAGCTCGTGTCGACGGCGTGGGCTTCGGCGGGGACGTTCCGCAACTCCGACAAGCGCGGCGGGGCGAACGGCGCGCGACTCCGGCTAGCACCGCAGAAAGATTGGGAAGTCAACCAACCCGCTCAACTGTCGACGGTTCTCGACACGCTCGAGAGCATCCAAAAAGAGTTCAACGGCAACGCATCGAGTGGGAAGATGGTCTCCCTTGCCGATCTGATCGTTCTTGGCGGCTGCGCAGCCGTCGAGCAAGCAGCGAAAAACGCGGGGCTTGACGTAACGGTTCCCTTTAAGCCGGGCCGCACCGATGCGTCGCAGGACCAGACCGACATCGAGATCTTCGCCGTGCTCGAACCGACGGCGGACGGATTCCGCAATTATCTCAAGTTTCACAAGCCGGAATACACCGCTTCGGCGGAAGAGATGCTCGTCGATCGCGCGCAACTCATGACGTTGACCGCCCCGGAGATGACGGTTCTCGTCGGCGGTATGCGCGTCTTAAATGCCAACGTCGGACAGTCGGCCCATGGCGTTTTCACGAAACGCCCGGAAACGCTCACCAACGACTTCTTCGTAAATCTGCTCGATATGCGCACGACGTGGAAGAGCGTCTCGGACGTTGAAGATGTGTTCGAAGGACGCGATCGCGCGACGGGCGAGCTGAAGTGGACCGGCACGCGCGTCGACCTCATCTTCGGGTCGAACTCCCAACTTCGGGCGCTCGCAGAAGTCTATGCATGCGATGACTCGCACGAAAAGTTCGCGCGCGACTTCGTGGCTGCGTGGAACAAGGTGATGAACCTCGACCGGTTCGACCTAGGCTAAGTTAGCGAAAAGGGCGCTCGGCGCAGCTTTATACAAGCGGCGCCGAGCGTCCGAGTCCGAACCTGGATTGAACGTACGCGATGCTCGCTGACGCGAATCCAGAAGAACACCGCCCGCGCCGATACCGTCGCTGAAACCGCTCTAAGGTTGATTCGTTTTCTTGTCGCTATCGGGCATGACGCATCGTTAACGACGCTGAATTACGTGTGATAACGTCTCAGGACGGCGCTGACTCATGTTATGGGGTGTAGGCGCCGGGATAAGACCCATTTCCTCTCATTGCATTCACATCGCTAAGGATGCCGTGATGGATTTCTTGCCGGGGAACGCCGAAAGCGCGTCGATCCGCGAAGCACGCGGGCAATTGGTCCGCACCGCGGATGTTATTATAACGCTCCCGATCGAGCGAGTCGAGACTCACCGAGACGTGCATGCGCAACGGTGCCAACCGCCGAACGAACGCTTCGGTAAGCCGGGTGCCATTTGTAATCAACACGGGGAAGAGGCCGAGGGCGCAGAGATCCTCCAAAGTGTCGGCAATATCGTCGCGTAGAGTCGGTTCACCATCTTGCAAGAAGACGAACAATATCCCACTTCGTGCGAGCTTCTCGAACATCGAGAAAATCTGATCGCGCGTCATCTCAGGACGGCCGAGGTTGAGCGGGAGAGCGCAGTAATCGCACGCGGAATTGCATCGGAGGTAGGCTTCGAAATGGCGAAGATTGGCTTGCCCATCGCGAGATAACGGGCCATCGCCGCTCGAGCTCCGAGCGTGTGCAAGACGTTCACGAGAGATCGGACTGCAATCTACATGGGGTGCAGGTAGAATGGGTGAAACACCAGAGGGCTCAATTCCGCTGTGGTTGATGGGAGCACTTATCGGCATGGAGGGGCTCGTGCTGTTTACGCTCGAGTATCTACGACCGCTGCGCGCTCCGCAAGAATCCAAGCTGAGGCGAGACACGAGAAACGCCGCAATCGCCGGACTCGCCCTAACCGCGACGGCTATGTGCGAAGTGCCGATCGCGGCCCGGCTATCTCGGCTGGTGGAAGCGCGACGACTTGGGATCGTACCGCGTTTACCGCTTCCGCGATGGGCGCGCATGGTTGTCGCCGTCACCGCGCTCGACTATACGATGTACCTCTGGCACGCACTCGCGCACCAATCGCCGTTGTTGTGGCGCTTTCACGCGGTCCATCACGTCGATCGCGGTCTCGATGCGAGCACCGCGCTCCGCTTTCACGTCGGCGAACAACTGTTGTCGATTCCCTGGCGCGTCGGACAAATTCTCATCGTCGGCGCAACGCCGCGGCAACTCGCGATTTGGCAAACGGCATTCCTCGCATCGATCCTCTTTCACCACAGCGACGTACGGCTCGGTGCGCGAATCGAAAGAGCGGTCGGACGATTCGTTATGACGCCATTCCTCCACGGCATCCATCATGCAAATCGACGCGAATTCCAGAGCGCTAATTTTAGTAGTGCTCTTACACTTTGGGATCGCCTTCACCGTACGTATCGCGATGATGCCGATCAAGCTACGCTTACGATGGGTCTTCCCGCCTACCACCGCGACGGCGACGTGACCTTCGCAGCGATGTTGGCACTGCCGCTGCTTCAGCCACGAGATGCGTTCGAGGATTCGGCCGCTCTATGAGCGGAGGCGTCGCGGACTACGATCTCGTCGTCATTGGCGCCGGCGCGGCGGGTCTTACTGCCGCGGGCGCGGCGGCAGCAATCGGTGCAAAAACGGCGTTAATCGAAGCCGAGCGATTCGGCGGGGATTGTACCTGGCATGGGTGCGTTCCGAGCAAAGCCCTGCTTCGAGCGGCAGACGCTGCTGCGGAAATCCGAAGGGCCGCGCGATTCGGCGTCGATGGACGCCTCGTCGTAGACGGGACACGCGTCATGACTCGCGTACGGCAGATCCGCGATCGAATTTACGCGGATGCCGACGCTCCGGAGGCCCTAAACAAGTATGGTATCGCGACGTTCAGCGCTCGCGCGCGCTTCCTGGATGCGCACACGATCGCACTTGAAGGTGACGCCCCCACCCGAATGACGGCCCGACGTTTCGTCCTAGCTACCGGAAGCCGGCCAAATCCCCTGGATATCGACGTCCCGACGCTAGACACGGATTCGGTTTGGGATATTCCAACGCTACCGTCTCGGCTTCTCATCGTTGGTGGCGGCCCAGTGGCGACGGAACTCGCGCAAGCTTTCGCGCGACTGGGTTCGAACGTCACGCTGGTCACACAATCGCACACGATCCTTACGCGCGACGAGCCACGAGCGATGGAAATCATCGCGCGCGCGTTGCGTGAGGACGGCGTGACGATTCGCACCGATGCACGCGTATCTCGAGCGAGCGAGTCTTCCGGGACCATCACGGTCGAACTCTCGGATGGAAGCCGGCTTTGCGTCGATCGAATCCTCGCCGCTGTTGGTCGCCAGGCACGCGTCGCCGATCTCGGACTCGATGTCGCCGGGGTCGTAGTTCGAAACGATCTAATCGCCATCGATCGCCGGTGTCGCACGACCGCTCGTCACATCTACGCGGCGGGTGACTGTGCGACGTCAGCTCGATTCACGCACGTTGCCGAGCGCATGGCGTCGGTCGCAGTCATGAATGCGATCGTCGGGGTGCCGACCTTCTTCGACGAGCGCTCGATTACGTGGACGACGTTTACACAACCCGAACTTGCTCAGGTCGGACCGACGCAATGCGAGCTGCGCCGCGAAGGCCGACACTTCGTCGCGCAATCGTTTCCGTCCGCAAAACTCGACCGCGCGATCGTCGACGATGCGGGTGACGGTTACGCAGCAATTCTCTCGACGAAAGGTGGTCGCGTGCTGGCCGGAACGATCGTCGGACCGCGAGCCGGAGATTCGATCGCGGAGATAGGCCTCGCACGCGCGCGCCGATTGTCGGTTTCCGATCTTGCTTCGACGCTCCATGTTTATCCGACATACGCGATTGGCGTGCGCCGCGCCGCCGACTCGGCGCTCATACGTTCGAGAACGGCTCTCGTTATCGGAGTACTGCGGATCGTGCGGCGCTTGCGCGGGACCGCACCGCCGCTCGAGACGCTACTACCGGAAACGCCATAGAGCATTCAGCCGACGTTCACGGTTACCAACGTCCGAAGCGCGTCATCGAACGGCGCGGCGAACGGAATCTGCGAGAATGTTGCGGTTACACGAGCCCGCGAACGCCTGCCCGTTAGGCAAACACTGTTAGCCGCCGGTTAGCAAGACGTTCATCCCGCCCTGGGAGTAAACCTTACCCGAAAGAGTGACTGCCGTGTTGATCTTCTTGCAGAGATTCGCGTTATTTGACGCCCCCATCTGCGTCGCGACGAGATATACACGACCTGATGACGTGACGAGTCCGAGAGTCGGACAAGTCCTCGCGCTCATGTGATCGTCTTTCGCAGAGGCGCCGGGCATCATGTGATCGCCCGACATCGCCCCGCCGCTCAACGCGTGCATCGAATCCATATTGTGGTCGTGCGTGATATATGTCGCGATATCGACGAGCTTTCCCGACATGGTGGACGTTTGGGCTGCGACGCCTGCGGCGCCGAACGCGAACGACAATGCTACCGTTGAGAAGGCGAAGGCAACGCGGTTCATAACGGTCCTTTCAAAGAGCCTTAAACCTAGCGTGCCGAGCGATGGTTGGCTGTAAGCAGGCTTACCGTCGGACTAGCTTGCGCACGTGTCACATCGATAAGCGCGTGGGCGCTTCAGCGTGCGGTGGATAAAAACGCGCCAGAAATTGGGGCGACACGCCGCATTTGTACAACGCGAAGAGGGTCGTCCATCGAAAGACCGTTTGGACGACGCGGCCTTGGTAGCGACGCGCCGAAGTCGTCACGATTGGAGCGAGGCGACGCGTCCTTCCAAACCGGTGCAGGCGTTCGACGAAATCCGTATCCTCGAACGCTGGGAACAGCGCGAAGCCGTCCATGGCCGCAAACGTTTGGGCTCGCACGAATATCACTGAGTCTCCATACCAGAGGCCGCAGACGATTCGCTTCAGCGCGTAGACGCTTTCGAGAACGCGACCCGTGAACGATGGATCGTCGAACGCGAACGTGAAGCTACCACCAACGACTTCCGGATCCGCTAACGCGGAACGAAGATGCGCGAAGGCATCCTGTGGCAATCGTGTATCGGCATGTAAGAAGACGTACACGTCGCCGCGGGCGCGTGCGGCGCCGGCGTTCAATTGCGGCCCGCGTCCGCGCGTGGCATGTACGACGAGCGCGCCAGCGGCGCTCGCAACCGCGACGGTGTCGTCCGTACTGCCGCCGTCGGAAACGATCCATTCCCAAGGCATGTCTTGCGCAGCAAGTTCGCGAGCACGGGCCGTGAGATTCATGCCCTCGTTTAAAGTCGGCGTAATTACCGAGATTATGGTTTGTGGATTACATGTTTCGTTGGCACCCGACCGGGCGCCGATGCGGTCACGCTCAAGCAACGCGCTTCGTCCGTTCGGTCACCTCGTTCCCGTAACGAAGCAGCGCATCCACGGCGACGTCGAGGGGTGTGATGACGCGACTGACACGCTCGCGAGTGTCGAGGCGGCCACTTCGGACAGTCGGGCTCGCGGGGCTCCAAAACGCTCCGTCGATTGTGATTGTTAGCTCAGCTGGAACGTCCTCTGGGCCCGCCGGTATGCCGAGCTTCGCGACGACGGCCGCTCCGCGAGCGACGATTGGACGCACGACGTGATCGTTGCCGCTCACGCCATAACGCGCGACGAGCTGTCGTAACGCGGCGGCGGCCGCGACATTTTCTTCGTCGTCGCGGGTCGTTCCGACGCGCGCGCGAATCCCGTGTGCGTGCAAACGCACGAGTGCGGAAAGGGCCGCATCGTGGGAGCCGGGACCGCGAAAACGATCGTGTTCGTCCGAGTTTGCAGAGTCGATGGAAAGCTGCAGCGCGACCGGGAGAGACGCGAGCTGCGCGAGTCGTTCGCTTACGAATCGCTCAGTGAACAGCGTTCCGTTCGTCAAAACGACCGTCGGCAAATAGCGCCCGAGTTCCGCGACCAGTTCGGGCATGTCACGACGCATGAACGGTTCGCCGCCGGTGACTCCAAATGCACGAAAACCCAAGCGAACGGCGTCCTGTGCGATCGCGCGAATGGTCGCCACATCGAGTTCGCGCTTCTTCGCCTTCGGTGAGGAGGACGTCAAACAGTACGTGCATGAGAGATTACAATGGTAATTCGTATAGAACCACAAACGCTCGCCGATCGCGTCATTTGCGATCGCGATCGCGAGACGCTCTATGAGCGGAACTAGCACGTTCCGGCACCATCGTAGTGGAACGTGGAAGCCGTAGCGACGATGTCTGACTTAGATGCGAGAAGCTTAGCCGTTTTATCGCACACGTCGATCGGCAATCCGCGCTCCAACACGTGTCCGGCTCCATCGTCGAAACGCTGTTCTGGCCCTACGTAGCTAATCGTACGGCCGGAAAAGATACATGCCCCATCGCTCGGTATGGGCACATTAATCGCAACGAGATCGATACTTTCCAAGACCAACGGCGAATCGAGCTTATACGTCGCGCGATCGAGCACGCGATAGGGGCGTTTGCGTCGAATCTCGATTTGCCCGAAGCCGGCCGCAACGAGCCGATCAAGGTAAGCAGCATACGTCAGGGCGCCGCCCAAACACATCGCGCGCAAGCGGGGGTCGCTCGCCAGCTCTTCGGGAATCGGCCGCGTGGCGATCGGGTCGCTCATGCTCAAGCGACCGCCCGCACGCAAGACACGTCGCGCTTCGCGCAGAGCACGTGTGAGGTCCGGAGGCTCGAAGACATTAAAGAGGCAGTTTTGTGCGACGACGTCGACCGATGCATCGTCGACGCCCAGCGCGAACGCGTCGCCCGGTCGAATGTCGACAAACGCGGGATCGAACCACGAATTGCAGGCGGCGGCCGCGAGAAGATTACGTGTCGCGGCCTCGCGCATCGCTTCTACGGGCTCGATCGCAACGACGCCTCCGCGTACCCGGCTGAAGTAGGCGAATTGCAAAGCCTCCTTACCGCCACCGACGCCGACATACAGAACGCGCGGCGAACCCGAGAGATCGCGCGGGGAAACGCTAGAACCGCAGCCGTAGTCCATTGCCTCCATCTCCGGCGGCACACAGAGGTCCACGAGCGAGAGCTTATTCCCGCCGACGCAACACAACCCGACTTCAGGTTGTCGCGCGACATCATCGTAGAAATCAGCGATCGCTTCTAGATAGTGTCCGTTATTCACGTATTCTATTTCCCATCGGCGGCATATTACGGCGTCTCCGTTCCCCCGCTTCGCGGTCGCACGAATCACTGTTAAAGCGATCCTTCGGCGCGCCCCCTGAGTCGGCGGCATGAAAGCTGCATAATCATCACGCGCCCATCAGTTTTACACGCGCCTCGGCGGGCACCCAAAATGTACCACCGAGGGGCAGCCGAAAATGCCAGGGGTCGGTGGGCAGTCCACCGATCTCGCACAGAAAAGCGCAAACTGAGCGTATGCGCCTTTTCGAGCTGCCGGCGCGCTGCGAATCTCCTCGAACCCCATCGTAGATGCGCGGTCTGGCTTGGGATGTAACGCATTCCACATACCCCGAGCAAGCCGTAAGGTTAGCCATCAACCTTTTAACTACGAGGAGTGCCACGATGAGAACGATCAACCGGCGACGCTCGCCGTAAAGGCGTCCCGCGGAGTAATCGGCTTCGCGAAAGAGGTGCGGGAACTTCTCGATCTCCTCCTTGGGGATACCCTGGAAGAGGCGGTTCCGCTGGAGGAACCACACCTTGTTCGAAATCTCAGAAGGTGCTCTGTAGTAATGCCCGATGACATCCCGCAATCGTTCGAGATCGGAGGTGCCGGTTATCCTGGCCCGTTAGACAACACCAGGAACGGGGTTATCACCGGCTCGGTCGCATTATGATCCGCGTCGACCACCGAGACGCACAACTGGGTGTCTTGCTCATTAAGACGAGCAACCTTTCGAGTGCCTACTCGACGCTATACCGCGATAAAGGGGAGCCCTATATTCGTGTCACGGGCCGCCATTTTCTCCGAGCACGTCGTCCGTCGGGGGCGAGTTATTGCCCGGAAGTTGAAGTTTTTCACCAAGTTGAAGATTTCTTCAACCTAGGCTATAATTCAACCATGAGTTCCGAGGCTGCTGTGCTTCAGACCGCGGGCGGCATACTCGAACAGATGCTGGAAACGCCCGTTCGCGTGAAGGGCAGGCCCGCCGGCCGTCGACATGAGCTTGACGGCGAACTGGTCTTTGAAGGTGTGAGCTTTCTCGTGGAGGTCAAAAGCGATGCCCGCAGCGCAAGCGTCGCGCGTGCAATAGAGCAATTGAAATCCTACCAGGCACACGACGCCCAAGCGGACTTGCTTTTGATCGTACCTCAGATGACAGAGACCGGGGCAGAACTGTGCAAACGTGCCCGTATCAATGGATGGACCTCAACGGCAACGCCGAGATCCGTAACGATCGATTTGTGGCAAAAATTCGCGGCATGCGGAATGAGCTCGCACTTGATCTCCTCGATCGGCGCGGTCTCAATCCTTTCAGCCCAAAAGCTAGCGCTATTGTCCAAATCTTGTTGAGTGATCCAAAGCGGGCTTGGACACGCGCCGATCTGGGAGCCGCATCACATCTCGACAAAGGATTCGTTAGCAAAATTCTTACGGAGCTAATCGCCCAGGAGTACGTGATCCAAGAATCTGTTGGCCGGCGGGTGCAGACGATCCACGTCCGCAATCCGATGGTCCTTCTTGATGCGTGGGCTGAGCGCTATCGGCAAAAGCAACCATCGCGATGGAGTTTACTAGCAGTCCACGACGGATTCGATGCTGCTGCAACGGTCTGCCGCATCCTAGAGCGCGAGCGCATCGCCTACGCCCTGACGGGGTTGCCCGCAGCCGCGGAATACACCAACTTCGGTACCTTCCGACGCGTCGATGTCTACGTTGCGGAGCCGCTGGGACAATCGGCCGAGCGCGATCTGCCGATGGACGCAGATAGTCGCGGACGCAACGTATTCATCATGGTCGACAGGGTCGCAGCTAACTTTGGTGTACAAAACCATCAATGCCGACGCTACGCAAGTCCGGCTCTCGTCTATCTTGACCTTGCCAAGCTTCCGGAGCGATCTGCCGAAGCGCGCGACGAAATGCGTAACTATTTGCAAGCCATATGGGCGTAAACGGGAACTCCGCTCACGAGTATCCGTCCGATGCGGTCGTGCGCGTCAAGGCAACTTGCCTGCAATTGCGCAAGTCCTCGGTGATGAACTGTTGCGCGACACGGTAATCGTCGGTGGCCTCGTTCCCACTCTTCTTTATTCGGACCTCACGCCGGCGCCTGAAACCGGCGCCCACGTTGGTACATTCGACGTCGACCTCGCGCTCGATCTGGTGATCCTCAACGAGGAACGCTATGAAGACATCGTCGAGTGCCTCGAACGAGCACGATTTGTACCAGACGCGAACGCCGCGGGCAATACGACCCGACAGCGCTGGCGATCACCGACCGACGTCTCCATCAATTTTCTCATGCCGCCGGTTCCACCCGATAAGCGGGGTGGCCGACTACAAGCTTGACTAGCGACTTCGCTGCGTAGACAATGCGCGGCTTGGACCTCGCATTCAAGCAACCACTTGCGATCACGCTAAGAGCCGTGGATCTTGACGGCCGTAACGTTACGCGAACGTTGCCCGTTTGCGCACCGGACATCTTCGTCATGCTCAAGGCCTTAGCAATCGCGAACCGCGACAGGCGCAAGGACGCCTATGACCTGTACTACGTCCTGAAACATGATGTACAAGGTCCCCAAGCACTCGGCCGCGACTTGGCAGGCTTTGGCGCGCACGCAGCCGTCCCCGATGCCGTCGCAGTCCTCGAGCGAGAGTTTCGCACTCTTGACGGACGCGGGCCAACGGACGTGTGTCGATTTATGGATCAGGTCGGGAACGACGACCTCGCCGCCGACGTTCTCGCATTCAGCCGAGCCTTTCTCGGCGGTTACGGCGAGATGAACGAAGCGACACGCCCAAGTTAGCGAGGTCCGAATCTCGCCTAAACTGCAGCATCGAACGCGACTGATTGCAGATTTCTCGCATCCGACCCGCTAACCTGACTTAGTGGGACGCTTGTTCGTCAGAACGGTCATAACGCTAGAACGGAATTTCTTCGTTATCTTCCTCGAAGGCGTCTGCCGGAGATGACGTCGTCGATCGCGGCGCCGCGCTCCCGCCGGAGTAGGAACTGCCGGCTTCGCCATTCGAGCGGCCCTTCGTATCGAGCATTTGCATGTCGCTCGCGACGACCTCGACGGCGGTGCGCTTGTTGCCGTCCTTGTCGTCGTATTTGCGAATCGCGAGACGCCCCTCGACGAGCGCGGACATGCCCTTCTTAAGATACTGATTGCAAATCTCGCCGAGGCGGTCCCAGGCTACGACGTCGACGAACATCGTGTCGTCGCCGGCCTTCGTCTTGCGATTGATCGCGAGCGCGAACTTCGTGACGGCTTTGCCGCCGCCATCGACGTAGCGGATCTCCGGATCGCGCGTGAGGTTTCCAACTAAGGTGATGCGATTGTAGCTGCCGGCCATATGTAGCCTCCGATTTACTCTGCGCTCAAATTGATAACGAGCTGCCGCATCACGTTCTCGTTGAGACGAAGCTGACGCTCGAGTTCCTTGGCTTGGGCGGCTTCGCTCTTGAACTTCATCACCACGTAGTAGCCTTCGCGCACGTCGTCGATCTCGTAGGCCAGACGGCGCTTGCCCATCTTCTCGATCTCGCCGACCTCGCCGCCGTTGGAGCGCAGGCCTTCGGCGATCTGCTCGACGCGCTGATCGACGTCGGCCTCCTCGAGGTTGGGACGGACGATGTACGTGACTTCGTAGGCGGTGGTCAAAGTAGCGATCCCTCTTCGGACGTCGCCCGGCGGGCGAACGGCTCCTGGCGGAGCAGTGGGACACGTGCGCGGAGCCCCCGCACGAGCCGCCGGCGCGGCCGAAACGGCTCGCCGGAAAACTCGCCTACTGTATCACGCAAAGCCGGCGAGCGGCAAGGCCGGGAGGCACCGCTCGTGGTGGCGCGTTCCCAAGAAACCCGCAGGTTTCGGAGAGACAATGAACGGGTTCCCGGGGAAAGGATCGAGCCAGTTGTCCATCGCCGACTTCGCCGTTACCCGCCGCGTCACGGTCGCCATGCTGGCAGCCGCCATCATCGTGCTCGGCGTTTTTGCGATTCCTCGGCTTCCGGTCGACTTGCTGCCGTCGTTTCAGCCGCCGGTCGTTTCCGTCAGCGTCAGCTACGGCAACGTTTCGCCCGAGACGATGGAATCGACCGTGACGCGGCCGCTCGAAAATGCGGTGGCACGCGTCTCCGGCATCGACTACCTGCAGTCGGACTCATATCAAGGGCAGTCGGTCGTCCGCGCGCAGTTCAAGTACGGCACCGACATCAACGTCGCGACCAACGACATCGAGCAGCAGGTCTCACGCGTCCGCTCGCAGTTACCGAACGATCCAAATCTGCAAGAGCCGCAGGTGCAGAAGGCCGATCCCAACGCCGCACCGGTCGCGCGCCTCTACGTGACGGATCCGACCCGGACGCACCGCGACCTCAACGATCTCTTCATCAACGTGCTCGGCGACGAGTTCTCGGCCGTGCCGGGCGTCGGCAGCGCGACCGTCTCCGGCGGCCAAACGCGCGCGGTGATGGTCGAGCCCGATCAACGCTTGCTCGCGGGCTACCAACTATCCAATAACGACGTCATCCGCAAGATCGCGAACGAAAACGTCGACGATCCGGCCGGCATTATCGCGATCGGTCCGAACGAATACGGCATACGCACGAGCGCGCTGTACAAGTCGGCTGCCGAGATAGCCGGCACGGTCGTCGCCATCAAGAACGGCGCGCCCGTTTATGTCCGCGACGTCGCAACGGTGCGAGACGCGATCCAAGACCAGCGCGTCTTTTCGCGGCTCAACGGCGCGAGCGGAATCAACCTCGTGGTCCAAGCGCAACCGGACGCGAACATCGTCTCCGTCGCGCAAGGCACCTTTGCGAAAATCGACGAGCTCAAGCGTCGCTATCCGTCGATGACGTTCGGGGTCGTGTTCGACCAAAGCGGATTCGTTCTCGACGCCATCAACGCGCTCGAACATACGGCGCTCCTGGGCGCCGTGCTCGCGGTGTTGATCATCCTGCTATTCCTGCACTCGTGGCGCTCTACGCTCATCGTCGCGGTATCGCTGCCCATCTCGGTCCTCGGCACGCTCTTCGCCGCTTACATCACGCATCAAACGCTGAACACGATGACGCTCGGCGGTCTCGCGCTCGCGATCGGCCTGATCGTGGACGACGCCGTAGTGGTCATCGAGAACATCTTTCGTCATCTCGACGACGGCGAGGCGCCGGAAAGCGCCGCGCGTAACGGCACGGCGCAGATCTTTTCGGCCGTCCTCTCATCGACGATTACGGTCGTAACGGTCTTCGTTCCGCTGCTGCTCATACCGGGATTGCAGGGCTTAATTTTCGGCCCCTTCGCGCTTACCGTCATGACGGGCGTGGCGATTTCGCTGTTCGTCGCGGTAACGACGGTACCGATGCTCGCAAGCACGATGCTGCGCGTTCAAGACGCGCATGCGAACGGCCGCTTCGCGCGCGCCTTCGACCGCGGCTACGCCCGGGTAGAAGGCACGTACGCGCGCACGCTCGCGGTCGTGCTCGGTCGTCCGCTAACGACGATCGCGGCGAGTTTTTTCTTGCTCGCGCTAACGCTCGCCGGCGTTCGCTTCGGACTCGTGAAAACCGAAGTCTTTCCGGCATCCGACTCGCGCTACGCACGCTTCGATCTTCGCGCGCCCAACGGTACGTCGCTTGCGGTGACGAACGCACTGTCGCGTAAGGTCGAGGCGGCGATCCGGCTCGACCCGCGCGTCGTCAACGTCGGCGCCAGCGTCGGATCGTCGTTCGGCGGCGCCGGGCGTCAAATTTCGAATCAATCGTCGCTCGCGGTGACGCTTCGGTCCGACGTCTCCGGTGCGGTCGCGACGGCGTTCGTCAACGAATGGCAACAGCGCTTGGGCGGCACCCGGCGCCCCAGAGGCGCGCCGGGCGGCGCTGCAGCTGGTCCGGGCGCTTCGCCGCCGCCCGGCGCCGCTCGTCTCTCGCCCGAGGTGCGAGCGCAATATCGCGCGCTGCGCCGCGCCCTCGTCGGCACGACCGTGCGCGGCCGCACGATCGACATCTTGCAGCAGCAGATCGCGCAAGGGTCGGACGCGTTACAGATCCAGATCTATGGACCCGATAACCGCAAGCTCTACGACCTTGCGCAACAAGCGATTCCCATACTCGCGACGATCCCGGGCGTCGTGCGACCCGATACGAACGTAACGCCGACGCAGCCGGAGGTCGACGTGCGCATCGACCGTCGCAAGGCAGCGCAGTACGGTTTTTCGACGGGCGATATCGCTGCCGAAATCTCCACCGTGACCAGCGGAACGATCGCATCGTATTTCCAGGTCAACGGCATCGAGTATCCGATCGTCGTAGAAGCGCCGCCCTTGCAGCGTAAATCGTTTGGGGCGATCGAATCGCTCTCGCTAACGCCGCCGACGGCCGGCGGCTCAACGACGGGTGCGGCGAATGCCTCGCTTTCGACCGGTCAGGCCGCCGTTGGTGCGGTCGCGACCTCGGGAACGCCCGTGTCGGCGACGTCGAGCGTGCGCTCGTCCCAGTCGTTGACGAGCATCCCGCTGTCGTCGCTCGCAACCATCGTCGTCGGCGCCGGACCGTCGCAGATCAGCCGGCAAAACAAACAGCGCCGCATCGATCTCAACGCGCCTGTGATCGGACGGCCGCTCGGCGATGTGGTGCAGAGCGCGCAAGCGATCATGAATCGCTTCCAATTGCCTGCCGGTTATCGCTGGCAATTCGGTCCCGCTATTACGCAGAACAACGATACGTTCGGCGCGCTCGGTCTCGTGGTGTTCCTTGCGATCGCGCTCATCTACATGCTGCTGGCTTCGCAATTCGAGTCGTTCCTGGATCCGCTCGTGATCATGGTGTCGGTGCCGCTCGCGGCGATCGGCATCGTCGCGTCGCTCGTCGTAACGAACCGTGCCTTCGGCCTCACGGCATTCATCGGCTCGCTCATGCTCGTCGGCATCGCCGTCAAGAACGCGATTCTCGTCATCGAATTTACGAAGCAACTGCGACGCGAGGGCATGACGCCGCGCGAGGCCCTCATGCACGCCGGACCGCGCCGCCTGCGTCCCGTGCTCATGACGACGATCGCGACCATTGGCGGCATGCTTCCGCTCGCGCTCGGCCTCGAAGTGGGGAGTTCGACGCAGGCGCCGCTCGGTACGGTCGTCATCGGCGGACTCATCACCTCGACGCTGCTGTCACTGCTCGCCGTTCCCGCCTTGTACTTGCTCGTGGCGACGCACGTCGAGCCGCGCTTCGGCATCCGCCCGCCGCGCCGCCGACAGGCCGGCGACGATCAGCCGCTCGCGCGCGCCTCGCGTTTGGTTACGCGGTAGACGTCGCGAACGTCGCGCAGCTGCCGGAGCTTCGAGAGCACGCGATGCAGATGATCGAGGTCGTTGATCTGCAACGTCAGGCTGATGAGCGCATAGTCGCGCTTGACGCGCGCCGTAACCGACGACGCCGACGTCTTGTATTCCGAACACACGCCCATGACGTCTTGCAGCAGTCCGGCGCGATCGGTCGCTTCGAGTTCGATGTCGACGGCGTGGGTCGTCTCGCGCGAGTCGGCCCACGAGGCCTGCAAGATGCGCTCCGGCGTCGCGGACATGTAGCCGACGTTGGGGCAGTCCGCCCGGTGCACCGACACGCCTTTGCCGATCGTTACGTATCCCATGATCGGATCGCCCGGCACGGGGCTGCAGCATTTCGAAAGGCGCACCAGCACGTCGTCCACGCCCGCGATGCGAATGCCGGTGGAGTTGCGCGCTAAGCGTCGCGGCGCGATCGCCGGGCGCTGCAGCGACGCCAGGTCGATAAGATTGGAATTCTTCGCTTCTTCCTTGAGTTTCCCGACCGCCGACGGGGCCGACGCATCGCCGAATCCGATCGCGGCGAAGAGATCCGTCGCCGTAGCGTAGTTCATCTTCTTCGCGATCTTCTCGAGCAACTCGGGACGCGCAAGCTCAGGACGCAGATGCTCGCGCGTCACTTCGCGTTCGAACGCCTCTTGTCCGAGCAGCACGTTCTCGTCCTTACGATCGCGGCGGAACCACTGCTTGATCTTGTGTTTGGCACCCGACGTACGTACGAGTGAAAGCCAGTCGAGCGATGGGCGCGCGCTTTTATTGACGAGCACTTCACAAATGTCGCCGTTTTTTAGCTGGTAATCGAGCGGCACGATGCGGCCGTTGATCTTGGCGCCGACGCAATGATGGCCGACGTCGGTATGCACCTGATAGGCGAAGTCGAGCGGCGTCGCGGCGGCCGGCAGCGAGTACACGTCGCCCTTGGGCGAAAAGATGAAGACTTGATTTGCAAAGAAGTCGAGCTTGAGGCTTTCCATGAACGCACGCGAATCGCGCATGTCGCTCTGCCATTCGAGTAACGAGCGCAGCCACGTGAGCTTGTGCTCGCTCGCGTCTTGCTTGCCGCCTTCTTTGTAGCGCCAATGCGCCGCAATACCGAACTCGCTCGTGCGGTGCATCTCGAGCGTGCGAATCTGAATCTCGAGCGGATCGCCCCCCGGGCCTACGACCGTCGTGTGCAGCGACTGGTACATATTGGGTTTGGGCATCGCGATATAGTCTTTGAAGCGTCCGGGAATCGGCTTCCAAATCGAATGCACGACGCCGAGCGTTCCATAACAGTCCTTGACCGTGTCGACGATAACGCGCACCGCAGTCAGATCGTAGATGGTCGAAAAGTCACGGCCCTTTTTCATTTTCGAATAGATCGAATAGAAGTGCTTGGGGCGGCCCGTGACGTCGGCTTCGATCGCGACGTTGGCAAACTGCGCTTGCAGTAACGAGACGACGCCGGCGACGGCTTCTTCGCGCTGAGTGCGCTTCTTCGCGACGCGCTCGGCGATATCGCGATAGGCCTCCGGGTCGAGATACCGCAGACAGAGATCTTCCAGATCCCACTTGATCTTCCAGATCCCGAGACGGTGGGCGATCGGCGCGTAGATTTCGATCGTCTCGCGTGCGATCGTCTCTTGCTTCGCCGCCGGCAGACTGCCGAGCGTGCGCATATTATGCAAGCGGTCGGCAAGCTTGACGATGATGACGCGGATATCTTGCGCCATCGCCATGAACATCTTACGCAGGTTCTCGACCTGCGCGTCTTCTTTGGACTGGTACGGAATGCGCGTTAGCTTCGTGACGCCGTCGACCAATTGCGCGATCTCGGGCCCGAAGCGCTCGCTAACTTCGTCGCTCGTAACGACGGTGTCTTCCACGACGTCGTGGAGCAGCGCCGCAGCGATCGTCGCGCGATCCATTTCCATGTCGGCGAGCACTTTGGCCACGGCGACCGGATGCTCGATGTAGCTCTCACCCGAGGCGCGCCGCTGTCCGTTATGCGCCGCATCGGCCAGTTCGTACACGCCGCGCAGCCAAGCCGGGTCCAGCGTCGGATCGTACGACTGAACTCTAGCGACGAGCTCGTGAAAGTGCGCGGTCGGCATCGTATCTCACTATAGTGCCATAGAGACGAGTAAGTGTAAACGGCCGGCGCGCCGCCAGCCGCCGGCCTAGTAGGTAATAAACGCCGTAACGTCGCGTCCGGCGAGCGCGTTGCGGCCCTCGAGCGCCGCAAGCTCGATCAAGAAGGCGAAGCCGACGATCTCCGCGCCGACTTTATCGAGCAGGCGGCCCGTCGCGGCGGCCGTTCCGCCCGTGGCCAGCAGATCGTCGACAACGAGCACGCGCGAGCCCGCAGCGAGCGCGTCGTCGTGGATTTCGAGGGAGTTCGTGCCGTATTCGAGGGCGTAGGATTCGGTGTATTTAGTTCCCGGCAACTTGCCGGGTTTGCGGACCGGAACGAATCCCGCGCCCAGCGCATACGCGAGCGGCGCTCCGAGAATATATCCTCGCGCCTCAATCGCTACGACCGTCTCGATCCGCGCGTCGCGGTAGCGGCGCACGAATAAATCGATCGCTTCCCGATATCCGGTACGATCTTGCAGCAGCGGCGTTATATCGCGAAACAAGATTCCAGGAATTGGAAAATCGGGGATCGTTCGTATGAGCGATTCGATCTGCACGCGATGCGGTTCTCGTAAGGCACGGAGCGCCCTGCGGCGGATGGAGCGAAAGAAACGCCGTCTCCGGACCGAACGTTAATGTTGACATGCCGTTTCGTACGGCGCGGGCGCGATTCACGGTCGCGGTCGCCATCGCCCTCGCACTGCACGCGCTCGCCCTCGGCCTGTTCCCGCGGCAAACCGCGCCGCCCAAAGAAGAGCGCGTCGTCACTCAAACGATTGCGATCGTACGGCGTACGCCGCCGCCGACGCCCCCGCCAACGCCGCCACCCAAGCTTCCAACGCCGCGCATTACGCCACCGCCACATGCCACGCTCGCACCGCGCGTCGTCGTACGCGCGCCCGCGCCCAAAGCCGTCGCTCCGCCAAAAACGCATGCCGGGGGCGCTGCGGCGCGGCGCCGCGTGACGGTCGTGCCGCCGAAGGTTCGCAGCGCCAAGCCGCCGCCGTCGCTCGCCGACGGCACGAAACGTGGCTTACAAAACGGCGGAACCGGCACGGGTGCCGGCCCGGGCGCCGGCGACGGCGGTCAAGGCGGCACGGGAACCGGTACCGGCGGGAACGGTAATGGTAACGGCGGCACGGCCAATACGGCCTGTGGCGACGTCTTCTTAGTACCGGCCGACGTACAATTTAAGCCCGACGGGACCGTCGTGCAGTACGTCTTAGCGAAACTCGTGACCAAAGACGGGAACGTCTCGATAGAAAAATTTCCGTATCCGTTCACCTATCCCGCAGAGCGAGAGAATCCGTTCGTACACACGAACGCGGCCGACGCCACCGGCGGAATCCCGGTGCAACAGCCCCCCGCCGACGCCGACATCGCGACGTTTCCCGCGCTCATCCAGCAGGTGCTCAAACATACGGATCCGGCGACCGGGCGAACGACGCTCGTTCGCTGCACGTAACCGCGCCGCCACCTATTACTTTATTGCGAGCGGCTTGAAACGCAGCCGATGCGGCCGCGCCGCTTCTTCACCGAGCCGGTCGCGCTTATTGGTTTCGTACTCCTGATAGTTTCCTTCGAAGAAGCGCACTTGCGAGTCGCCCTCGAACGCGATGATGTGCGTCGCGATCCGGTCGAGAAACCAGCGGTCGTGGCTTACGACGAGAATCGTTCCGGCAAATTCGCCGAGCGCGTCCTCGAGCGCGCGTAGCGTCTCAACGTCGAGATCGTTGGACGGCTCGTCGAGCAGCAGGACGTTCGCGCCGCCCATCAGCGTCTTGGCCAGATGTAGCCGGCCGCGTTCGCCGCCCGATAGGTCGCCGACCCGCTTCTGCTGGTCGCCGCCCTTGAAGTTGAAGCGACCGAGATATGCGCGTGAGGGCATCTCGAATTTGCCGATCTGCAGAAGGTCGAGCCCGCCGCTCACCGCTTGGAAGACCGTCTTGTCGTTCTCGAGATCTTCGCGCGTCTGGTCGACGACGGCGAGCTTGACGCTCGGGCCGATCGCGATGTCGCCCGCGTCGGGCTCTTCTTTTCCGGCGATCATGCGGAAGAGCGTCGACTTGCCGGCGCCGTTGGGACCGATAATGCCGACGATCGCACCGGCCGGAATGCGAAAGCTGACATCGTCCATGAGCAACCGGTCGCCGTAGCTCTTGCGTACGCCGGTAAAGTCGATCACCCGGTCACCCAGCCGCTCGGCTACCGGGATGAAAATTTCTTGCGTCTCGTTACGCTTCTGGTATTCGTAGCTCGAGAGTTCCTCGAAGCGCGCGATGCGGCTCTTGTTTTTCGATTGCTGGGCCTTCGTGCCCGAGCGAACCCATTCGAGTTCTTTCTTGAGCGCTTTTTGCCGGGCCGATTCGGCCGCTTCTTCCTGCGCGAGACGCTGCTGCTTTTGATCGAGCCAGGAGCTGTAATTGCCCTTCCAAGGTATGCCGCGGCCGCGATCGAGTTCGAGAATCCATTCGGCGGCGTTATCGAGAAAGTACCGATCGTGCGTCACCGCGACGACGGTGCCCGGAAAGCGCTGCAAGAACTGCTCGAGCCATTCTACGCTTTCGGCATCGAGATGATTGGTCGGCTCGTCGAGCAGTAGCATGTCGGGCTTGGAAAGCAGCAGCCGGCAGAGCGCCACGCGCCGTTTCTCGCCGCCCGAGAGTGGACCGATTGTTGCATCCCACGGCGGCAGACGTAGTGCGTCGGCCGCGATTTCGAGTTGCTGCTCGGTGTTGTCGCCGTCTTGTGAGAAAAGCACCGCTTCCAACCGCGCCTGTTCGTTCGCGAGCTTGTCGAAGTCGGCGTCCGGATCGCCGTACGCCGCGTAGATTTCGTCGAGCCGTTTGCGCGCCGCAAGCACGTCGCCCAGACCTTCTTCGACCGTTTCGCGCACGGTTTTGCCGGGATCGAGTTTCGGCTCTTGCTCGAGGTAACCGATCTGAAGATTCGGCATCGGCTTCGCTTCGCCGTCGATGTCGGTATCGACGCCGGCCATGATGCGCAAGACCGTCGACTTCCCGGCGCCGTTGAGGCCGAGTATGCCGATCTTCGCACCGGGAAAGAAACTAAGCGAAATGTCTTTGAGGATCTGACGCTTCGGGGGAACGGTCTTGCTGACCCGATGCATCGAGTAAACGTACTGCGACACGACCGCACTGCTTATCGAAGACGCAGCACCGCGCCTTCCGTCAGGCAGCGCCCGGTTTCGCGGGCGTGGCGCTTCGCCCCAGCGTTAGCAATGCAGTCAACGCGGCTAGCACGCAGAGTACCGTCGAACCGAGCATCACGACGCGGAAACCCGACACGTATGCGTCGCGCTGCGTCGACTGCACGCGCGAGCGATCGGCGGCGGCCAGCGCTTGCGGCGCTTTGCCCGTAGCGAGCGTCCCGCGTTCGCGCGTCACCGTCGCCATCGCGGCGGGTGACAGCCCGAGCTTGGCGACGCGCCGGTCGAACGACGCGTAGAACGTCGCGACGAGCGCGATGCCCAGTGCGGCGATGGCAAGTAATCCGGCGACGCGCGAAACGGCGTTATTGACGCCCGACGCCGTACCGGCGAGCGCCGGATCGAGCGCGTCCATCACGGTCGTCGTTAGCGGCGCGACGAAGAACGCTCCGCCGATGCCGAGCAACACCGCCGCGGGGAAAAACGTCGTCCAGTACGAGCCGCCGACGCCGATCCGCGCATAGGCGAGAAATGCGAGCGCCGCAAACGACGCGCCGACGACGAGCGGCACCCGCGGTCCTACCCGCGCGACGAGCCCCCCCGACCAACGCGACGCGAGCGCCATGACGAGGATGAACGGCAGACCCGCGGCGCCGGCCGCGGTCGGCGAATAGCCCTGTACGTTCTGTAGATCGAAGGGTACGAAGTACATGCTGCCGCCGAGCGCCGCGTAGAGCAGTAACGTGTACAGGTTCGAACCGGCGAAGGTGCGATTGCGAAAGATATCGAGGGGCACCATCGGAGCAGCGGCGTGCGTCTCGCGAAACGCGAACGCTGCGAACAGCACGATCCCCGCCACGATCGACGTCACGCCGGTCGACGCGCCGTGCGTGCCTTGCAAATCGATCAAGCCGAACGTAAGCGCGCCGAGCGCCGCGGTCGCAAGCGCCGCTCCGAGCCAATCGACGCTCGATGCGAGATCTTCGTCACGGCTTTCCGACACGCGTACGATCGCCGCCACGATGACGAAGATCCCAAGCGGCACGTTGATCAGAAACACATCGCGCCAGGAAGCGGTTTGCGCGAGCCATCCGCCGAGCACGGGTCCGATCGCACCGGCGATCACGCCGAAGCCCGACCACGTGCCGATCGCGCGCCCGCGCGCTTCGCCCTTAAAGGCGGCGCCGATCAGCGCGAGGCTTCCCGGCGTCGCGAGCGCCGCGCCGACGCCTTGCACGACGCGCGCAACGTTGAGCACCACGAGCGACGGCGCGAGCGCGCAGCCCAGCGACGCAAACGTGAAGATCGTCATGCCGATCGTAAACACGAGCCGACGGCCGAACCGGTCGCCGAGCGCGCCGCCGATCAAGACGAGCGCCGACAGCGTCAGCGAGAAGCCTTCGATCACCCATTGTAGTCCTGCCGCGTCGCCGCCGAGTTCGCGTCCGATCGTCGGCAGCGCGACGTTGACCGCGGTTCCGTCGATAAAATTCATTCCCGAGCCGACGATCGCAACGATCAACACCCACACGCCGCGACTGCCGCCGAGCGTAGGTGGAGCGCTCTTCGATTCCGGAACGGCGCCGGTTGCATCCGCGATCGACGCATTGAGACGGTGGGAGTCGGTGGGGTGCATCCTGGCTCGCCCTTAACGTACGGGACAGGTCGCGCCGCGCACGGTGACGCTCTTGAACGCAGGCCGGTCGGCAAGCGGAAACGGCTGCGTCGCACCTGTCGCTCGCACGCAATTGTAGGCGAGCAAAAACGCGATGACGGCCGCATACTGATTGGGCTTTAGCGAGCCGGGCGAACTGAGCGGCATCTGCTGCGTTACGATCGTACGCAGCTGGGAGACGTTCAGGTTCGCGTGTCCCAATCCCGTGCCCGTGAGCGCGGGTGCCGAGACGCCTTGCAGATTCGCACCGTGACACGACGAGCATTGCTGCGCATACGTGGTCTTACCGCTGGCTACTTGCGCCGTCGTATACGGAACGCTGCCGGCTTGGCTTGCGGCAGGCGGTCCGCTTTCGGTGCGCTGCGCGGTCTTTGCGAAGGGCGTCGGCTGCCCCGACGCATCATTGAGCGCGAGCTTTTCGACGCCGAGACGATAGGCGACCACGCGAGCGCCGCGCGTCTTGGGCAGGTTCGGCGTCTGCTGATTGCCGGCTTCGCCCGCGACGAGCACCAGGTATTCGTTGCCGGCGTTGCGGTAGGCCGAAATTGGCGCGACGACCGACGAACCGATGTCGTCGTGCCATAGTTCTTTGCCGCTTGCCGCGTCGTAAGCGTAGAGACGGCCGCGTAGATCGGTCGTAAATGCGAGGCCGCTCTTGGTGATCAGCACGCCGCCTTGCGCCGCATACGGCAGCGCGCGACGCCAGCGCACGTGACCGTCGTTCATGTCGATGGACGTTAGCGCGCCCGTCGCGGCGCGCCGCTTTGGCAGCGGTCCGGCCGAATACGGCTGGCCCGGAACGTATACTACGGGACCTGTGGTCGCGAGTTTCCACGTAGCGCACTCTCGCGTGCTCGGAATGACGAATGCGTTGGAGGCCGGATCGTAGGAACCGCCGTTCCACTCGACGCCGCCGCCGTGATTCGGGCACGCGTGCGTGCCCCGTACCGTCGGCACCGTCGTCGCGATGCCGGTCTGATCGCTAACGGCCTTGCGATATACGAGGCGTCCGTTCGCGCGGTCGAGCACGATGAAGTTACCCGCCTTATCGGCCGTGGCGAGCAGCGCTCGCGACGCACCGCGCACCTTGCCGTCGAAGAGCACGGGCGGCATTGCCGGGTCGGCGTCGTGCGTATCGTCCGAGATGATCTGGTAATACCAGCGCACACGCGGCTTGGCACCCGACACGTCGACCGCGACGACCGAATCGGAATAAAGATCGCGGCCTTTACGGCCGGCGAGGGTCAGGTTCGGTCCGGCATTGCCGGGCGTTACGTATAATGTGTCGGTCTTCGCGTCGAGCGCGAGGCCTGCCCATACGGCGGCGCCACCGTGCTTCCACGACGTTCCGGGCCAGCTGTCGTGATTCGGTTCGCCTGGTTGCGGTACGGTATTGAAGTCCCACACGTGCTTGCCGTCACGCGCGTCAAAAGCGCGGACGCTCCCCATGCTGCCGAGATCGCCGCCGGACGTACCGACGACGACCTTGTCCTTGTAGAGATACGCCGCGGTCGAATACCAGGTGTTCGACGTGTCTTTACACGCCGGAACGTCGAATGCTCGCTTACCGGTTTGCGCATCGAGTGCGACGATCCGGCAGTCTTCGGTCGCGATGTACACGCGCCCGTTTGCGATGCCGACGCCGCGGTTGACCGCGTACTGTAATCATACGACGGGTTGTACGGCGCCGCCCAGCGTAGCTTGCCGGTAGCAGAATCCAACGACAGCACTTCGTCGTGCGCGGTCGAAACGTACACGCTATCGCCGTAAACGATCGGCGAGGCCTCTTCTTCGCCGTCGTCGCTGATCGGCGTCTCCCAGGCGCGCCGCAAACCTGCGACGTTCGCTTTGGTAATTTGCGTGAGGCCGGAGAAGCGATTGCCGGCGTACGTTTTTCCCCAGACGAGCCAGTTCGCGTCGTTACTGGAATCCGCCAGATCGCTTGCCGCCGGGCCTGCGGTATTCGCATCGCCGCTCGAGGCGGTCTCGGCGACGAAGGCAGGCCTCGCACAGGCGACGAGACTTGCAAGCAAGGCAGCGACGACGATCGGTTGCAGCTTCAAGGAACTCACTTTCGTTTCCGGGGCCGACGCGCATCGCTTCCCGCGCGTCCGGTGTTCTCCGCATCGATGGTACGCCGCAGTGAGAACGGCCTTTCGTGCAAATAGGGGTCGATAGCTTTGCCATGGCCCCGCTCGACGCTTCGGGCGGTGCCGTGCTCGAACCGGCCGTCCGCATGCGGGAGCTGATCGAGCAGATCGAGCATGCCGACCGGTCCGGTCTAGACGTCTTCGGAATCGGGGAACATCATCGCCGCGAATTCCTCGACGCGGCGCCGACTGTTATTCTGGGCGCGGCCGCGGCGCGCACCGATCGGATTCGGCTAACGAGCGCGGTGACGGTGCTGAGCGCCGCCGATCCCGTTCGCGTCTTCCAAGACTTCGCTACGCTCGACCTCATCTCGAACGGCCGCGCGGAGATGGTCGTCGGCCGCGGCTCGTTCACGGAAGCGTTTCCGCTGTTCGGTCTGCGGCTGGAAGACTACGACGATGTGTTTTCCGAAAAGCTCGAGTTGCTGCTGACGATTCGCGAACGCGAGACGGTCACGTGGTCGGGCGGCTTTCGCGCGCCGCTAATCCAGCAAGGTATCTTTCCCCGGCCGCTCCAGCATCCGTTTCCCATCTGGCTCGGCGTCGGCGGCACGCCCGAGTCGTTCGCACGCGCGGGCGCTCTCGGCTTGCCGCTCATGATCGCGATCATCGGCGGCGAGACGCGCCGGTTCCGGCCGCTCGTGAACCTATACCGTGAGTTCGGACGCCGCGCGGGACACGCGCCGGAGAGCCTAACGGTCGGCGTACATGCGATCGGTTACGTCGCCGAGACGACGCAACGCGCGACCCAGGAGTTCTTTCCCGGCTACCAAGCGATGTTTACGCGAACGGGAAAGGAGCGCGGGTGGCCGCCCGTTACCCGCGCGCACTTCGACGCGCTGCAAGCTCCCGACGGTGCGTTACTCGCGGGAGTCCGACGTACGTTGCGGACAAGATTTTACGCCATAGTGATGCGCTCGGCGGCCTCTCGCGGATCAATCTGCAAATGAGCGTCGCGGAAGTACCGCACGCCGATCTCATACGCGCGATCGGCTTGCTCGGCTCGCACGTCGCGCCGCGCGTCCGCGAAGCAACCGCGCTCCGCTAACGCTTGCCGGCGAGGCTCTCCGTCGTGATTGGTCGCGGACACCTTTCACGATAGGAGCCTTTGATGATCGAATCGGTTTCCGCCGGCCACGCACGCGCGCTCGAATTCGGCCTGTACCGCGACGGCGATAACAATCTCGACGACGTGCAGGCAGCCACGATCTCCCAGGCACTGGATACGAGTAAGGGCGACCGATCGATCGAGTTTACCGTCGAGGACACGACGGCGCGCCGCGGCTTCGAGCCGGCGCACATGTTGCGCACGGAGTCGTACGGCATCGCTGACGGCAAGATCGAACGCAACGTGCACGTCTCCCCGCCGCGCGACTTATCGGCGCGCGCCGAGCTGACGTCGTTCGTCGCGCACACGCTCGATAACGCCGAGACGGCGCACGCAAAACAGACGTGGATCGACCTCATCGATCACGGCGGCGGCGACGGCGGCGGCCTGCAGTCCGATCACGGCACGCCGAAGATCATGCGAGAAGACGATATCGCGGGCGCGATCGCCGATGGCGTCGCGTTGCACGCGAAGGAACACCCCGAAGACGCCGGCCGGGGCGTCGACGGCGTGGTCGCCAATCAGTGCCTGATGGCGACCGTCGCCTTCTCGTCGGCGCTCTCACATGCAGGCGTCCGCTATCTGGCGGCGTCGCCCGAGACATGAAGATACTCACGCCCATCTCGGCCATGCGCATAGTCTCCGTGACGCGTCGTAAAGGGGTCGCTTTCGGGAACCTCGCTCAAGGGTCACGCCTGCCGGGTTGCCGTCCCGAATTGCTCGCACGCGAGGGCTCCCGCTTACGAAACACCGGCTCGAGCGTCGCCGTAAAGTCGATGGAAAGGCGGTGGATGTTGAGTTCGACGAACAGAGACGCGCGAGTCGCCGCCCTCCTGGCATGCTCAGCCCCCTCCGCTCTCCAAAGTGTTAGGACAAATCGAATGAGTTCAGTTCTACTGAACCGGTTCCGGAGGCTGCGGATTTGATCGAAAAGACCTCGCCACGTATTAAGGCCCGAGTCGCCGGGATGTTCTACACTGTCACCGTGCTGACGGCCATGTACGCGCATTATCTCGGTCACGGAACTCACTTTGGTCACGCGGTAGGTCTTATTTCAGACGGGGCTTATCTCGTCGTAGCGCTCCTTCTCTACGAACTGTTCAAACCGGTAAATCGAAGTCTCTCATTGCTAGCGGTGCTCTTCGGCGTCGCAGAAATCGGTCGCGCCGATGACGGCATCTTCTTCCATGGCTTTTATTGCATTCTGCTTGGATGTCTTATCTATCGATCGACGTTTGTTCCGCGGGCGCTAGGTGTACTCATGGCGCTCGCGGGCCTTGGCTTGTTGGTTAACGATCTGTTGGATCTGCTTCCGTCCGGTATGGCGCATGTCGTTTCAAATATCGGCTTTAGTCTCGATGGCATCGGAGAAATTGGTTTTACGCTGTGGCTTCTGATAATTAGCGTGAACGTCCAGAAGTGGGAAGCTGAGGCGAATCACGTCAGCGGGACGTCCTGCTGAGCCGGTCTCGAAAAGGGTCCGTTACGGGAAACAAAGGGGGAACTATGATGAGATCCTTTTTTTTGAGCGCGCATTCGGTGTAAACCAGAGATTGGTGTAGTCGCCATCCCCTGCATGTCCGGCGCACCATGTCGACGGTGGCGGCATCGTAGATTCCCTGCAACAACTAGTCGAGGCCGTCGTCACTGTCCGAGGCAAGGCGACCGTAAGACTGCGCGTTAGAGCATCACCTTCACCGCGTTCGCGATGTCCGGATCGTCTTTCGAGCACCAAGACCCGCAGGTGTACCTAAACTTCCCGCAATCTGCGAATAGCGGTTCCGGGCACATGGCTGTGAGGCCGGCGAGCGAGACGGCGGTCTCGCAACGCCGGCGGATTTTTAGGGGCCGAAGTAACGGGCCAGCGCGACATTACTCGTGCCGGTGGAAGAGTCGAACGCACTTCCTACCGCGACAATCTTGCCGTCCGGTTGAACGAGCAACTGGGCTACTATCGCACTCCGGGTTGCGAACGTCGTTTCGACGATGCCGCCGCTTCCGAAACCGGCGTCGGCAGAACCGTTCGGATTGAAGCGCTGCACTGCAAACCTTTGCGTCCCCCCAGTCGACTCCCCGGCCACCAAGATGCCGCCGCTCGGTTCGGCTATAAGCGTGAAGGCGTAACTAGAGAGGAACGGCGTCTGGAAAGTCGGGTCGGTCGAATTATATCTGGTAAACCGTTCAACGAAGCCGCCGCTGCTGCGGCTTATCAGCGACGCGCCAATGATCTTCGCATCGGGCTGGAACGTCATACGGTTGAAAGCCGGCGTAATCACCGCGAGGTTACCGCTGGGGGGCGCCTCGATGAAAGTGCCGCTCGCGCTGAAGTGTACCGCGTATCCGGGAAATCCTGAGTTGATCAACGCATCGAGTGTCCCGTCCTGGGCTACCGCCAGACCGCTTACCGAAGCGAAGAGATTTGGAATAAGGGTGACTCCGTTGTGGCCAAAGGTCGAGTCGAGCGTCCCACTTGCTAGAAAACGTGCGAGCCCGATATCTTCAATTGGCGCGTTGCCGGGTCGGAAAGCGTCGATCACGATCCGACCATCGGATTGGACGACGAGCGAGTGCCCCATACCCAGCTGTAACGGCGACTGTACGTTAGCGAAGCCGCCGTTGCCGAACGTCTTGTCCAGCGATCCATTCGAAGTAAGACGCGCGACGCCGGACGTTGCGAAGCCGCCACTTTGGAGAGCCGTTTCGATGGCGATAACAACTTTCCCGTCACTTTGAAGCGCGACGGCGTTCAAACCGGTGTTCGGAAGATGTACTTGGTCGATGCCGCCTGTTCCGAAGCTTGGATCGAGTAGACCATCCGACAAGTAACGAATCAAGCGCGGGCCCTGGGACGAGCAACCCGCGACGATGATCTTGCCGTCCGATTGTAATGCCGCTGCCTCCGTGCTGCCGCTGCACGTGCTAGGCGGAGACTTCGTAACGACCCGGCCGGCATTGCCGAAAGACGGATCTAGTGCACCGCGATGAGGCGTCGTCGGTCCGGCGGCCGATCGAAGTGGCAGGCCGGCTGCAAGAGCGGAGTCGCTCGGGACGCTCATATGCATAACCGAAGCAAGAGCGACGAGCGAGAACGCTAACTTTCCGTACTTTTCCATTCTTTTCCATCCTACATAAAACGAGAGCTAACTCTAGCCTAGATGCGACACGTGAAGAATCCCTGAACCGGCGCTGCGAGCGCGAGAACGAAAAGGGCAACGTCAGCTTCAGTGGTCGATTCGAATCGCGGCGCGATGCTGCAAGCGTACTAAGCGTAGGGTCTCGCGACGTGCGAACCGCCGTTGAAAAAGCGTCTCGAGAGACACTAGTCTTTTCTGGTCGGCGGCGCCGGTGCGCTGCTGAGCGGATGCGGGGGCAGCCACACGGGAGGTCCCTTGCATTACCAAATGATCACGAGTAACGGAGAACCGCTGCGTTGGACGTTCAACCGCGATGCTGGCAAGGTCCGCATCGTCATGCTCGTCAGCCCGACTTGAGGCGAATGTCTTCGAGGGTCTCTCGAAGTTCAACGCGATGTGCTCGGGCATGAATCGAGCAACGATCTGGCAGCGTACGTCGTCTGGGTTCCCGAACTCGGCGCTAAGGTACAAAATGTCGCTGGCGGGATGGCGCTGGTTCCGGACAAGCGCGCTCGTCAGTATTGGGACCCAGCAGAATTGCTCGGCGGAGACTACCAACGCATCCTTCCGACACCGGGACCAGCCTGGACGTATACTTGCTCTATCCGCGCGGCGTCCAATGGATAGCGACGGCACCGCCCAAGCTGGCGTTCTAAATGCATCAATTAGGCAGCGTGACGAACGCACCGCGATTGGATCGAGATGTATTTCGGCAGTACGTCGAGCGATCGTTGCGGGCGTGAGCGCGCCTCAAATACGTGTCGAGATTCTGACATTCGAGAACGGTCCCAATGCCAATACGACCCGCGAGCACGTCCTGCAGGCTTTGGAGGCCGAAGCTCTCGATGCATCATCGTCGAAGTCGCCGTTGAGACTCCGGCCCTCGCACACAGCTGCAGTTCGTTGGTTCGCCGTCGGTCCGAGTGAACGGCCGCGACGTCGAAAGCGGCGTAGAACGGCGCGATGCGTATCGGCTCATGTGCCGGACTTACCGTGAAGAATCGCGCATGGTCGGCTCGCCGCCGCTCACGATCATTCGTGACGCGCTTCGCGCCGCGGGCGCTCGGCCGCGAGACGAATGAGGATTCCGCTGCTACGGGCGTCCCAATAATCCGTCCCGAATAGGGTCCCTTACGGGATGATTCTTTGATGATTAGTTAACGTAGACGCGAAGCGGTTTTTTAAGGCATGGTGAAGCAATAAGATAGCCGCAAGGTCGCTCAACGACAACCCGCGTGCGAACGCTTTTAAGGGAATGGTACTGGTGCGAAAATGGTGCACACTTACGACCGGCTTTTCAAGTGCGAGGTAAGGCGTGGAGTGCCAGCATGGAAAGCTTTTGTCGTGCCCTTTGGGCTGATAGTCGCCGGTTGCAGCGGCAGTAACAACGCTGCATCGTACTACTCGGGCACACCCGCGACATTGCTCGCAACGCCGGCACAATATGCGTTCTCGCTGGATAACAACACGCCCGAACCAGTCAGTGTCACGCGGTCGGCTGGCACGTTCTCGTCGCTTGGACTCAGCGTTGCGGACCCCACGATCGTCGGCGTAACGGTCCCAGCGCTCAGCGGCGCCACCGCGACCTTCTCCGTCATTCCCATCGCTCACGGTGCGACAACTATAACCGCGACTGACAGCACCGGCTCGTCGAGCTCAGTGAACATCGCGACCGCTTCCTGCGGACGCCCCCCGTCTTTGGTTGCAACCCAGCAAGCCTATCCGGCTTCCGGTGCGACCGGCGTACCAACTTCGATCGGAATGTTATATTTTGTGGCTTATTTTTTGAATGGAGTTGGCGTCAGCGGTCACTTGCACTTGATCGTCGGAACACACGGAACACTGGAAGGCGGTCCGCTCGATGTGGCGACGCTTCCGCCAGGCACGGTGCTACCGACCCCCATCCCGTTACCGAATGTGTCGGACACGATTGTCAGCGCAACAATCCCCGCGTTAGTCTCAGGGCAGCAATATCAGACTCAACTCTACAACGACACCTGTCAGCCGGCCGTCTTGGCTGGAACGTTCTCTACGTAGTGTGCTGACCCGTAAGTAGTATGGCTTTTCTGCGTGCCCTGGTCTATAATGGTTATTCCAAATCGACCAGCTCCCCGGCTTGCGGTCCGCCCGAAGGATCGACGCGCTTTAGTCGAGCTGATCCGAAAGCCCACCGCGCCGCAACGCTCCGTGATACAGGCCAAGGTCGTGCTCGATGCGGCGAAGGGATTGGCGCATAGGGAGATCGCGCAGCGCACGGGCATTTCTCGCAACAGCGTAATGCTCATTCGCAATCGTTATGAAGCCGAGGGCATGGAAAGCGTTCTATCCGATGCTCCGCGGTCGGGAAGACCGAAGATCATCTCAGAAGCGCTCGTTGAAAAGATGACCGAAACGGTAATGACGTCAGCTCCAAAGACCGCGACTCATTGGACCTCGAGGAGTCTGGCTTCGAAATTTCACATCGGGCGCTCGTCGGTCCAGCGAATTCTTGTTCAACATGATCTGCAAGCGCACCGCACGCGTACGTTCAAGTTTAGCAAAGATCCGGACTTCGTCAGCAAGCTTCGTGACGTTGTCGGCCTTTACATGAATCCGCCCGTGAACGCAATCGTCCTTAGCGTCGATGAGAAAAGCAGCGTCCAGGCACTGGACCGCACGGCGCCGGTACTGGCGTTGCGTCCCGGCATGCCAGCGACGCAGACCCACGACTACGTTCGCCACGGAACGACGACGCTGTTCGCGGCGCTCAACACGTTATCTGGAAAGATCATCGAGAAGTGTTTACCGCGACATCGCCATACCGAGTTCATCACATTCCTCGAACACGTCGATGCAAGTGTTCCATCAAAACTTGACGTTCACCTCATTATGGATAACTATGCGACCCATAAGCATGCCACCGTCAAAGCATGGCTCGCTGAGCGGCCTCGTTATCACGTCCATTTCACGCCCACGAGTTCTTCGTGGCTGAACGCCGTGGAGCGATTCTTTTCGGAGATTACGCAAAAACGCATCCGTCGCGGGACATTTCGAAGTGTTCGTGATCTTGAGCGCGCGATAACAGCCTATGCTATCGAACACAGTGAAAACGCGAAGCCTTTCGTCTGGGACAAAATCCGCGAGAACCATTCTGCGAAAGATCAAGAAGTGCCATGCCACTTACGGGTCAGCACACTAGCTCCTTAATTTCGCAACGCCGGTGTTCTTCTTCTGCTCGCCGGCGCACCGCCTCGGCCTGTTCTCGACGGGCTACTTCAGCGCATCGATCGCGTTCTTGAGCGCAACCCGAACGGCTC
>JAABUX010000450.1_pt1 | contig 70097 bp, 70 predicted proteins | sample 5561851 | NCBI WGS metagenome assembly JAABUX01 (sample SAMN10711883, study PRJNA513361) | rock metagenome | isolation source: Antarctica rocks | place: Antarctica: Victoria Land, Richard Nunatak red sandstone | collected 2016-01-03
CCAGTATAGCACTTTTGACTACTCACAATTATCCGGTATAAATCCAATCTAGACTGGTTTTCGTACTGATTACGTGTGATTTCATATTGGACGTTTTTTTGATCCCCCCCTGAACGGTTACCTTTTTCCACGATTTTAATTAACTGTTCGTAGTTGGGCAATTTAGCATTAGGGATATAACCAGCATCCGCGGTGATACTTGAAGGAGCTTGGCTCATGACTGCCTTAATTTGCTGCTCTTGATTGCGGTCTAGTGTTGGTGCAAGGAGCACAACTCCAGGAGGAACAACCCAGCTAGTGTGCAGAATCCGAAACTTTGTTTGACCAAGTTCATGCCGATAGCGCTCAAAGTCATCCTGAGATAAAGCACCAGCGGCTACAGTCCCTTGACTGAGCCATCCTAGAACAGTTTTCGGAGTTGGCGCGAAGCGTACTTCTGCCAGAGTTAGACCATACAGGTTATACAAGGGCAGATAATACCCTGCAGCGGCACCCGGCTCCCCTAAGGCGACAGCTTTGTTGGCGAGGTCAGCGAGGCTCTTTATGGGACTATTTTCTCGTACCACCAGTACGGCTTGTAAATTGTTTAACCCTGTCAAAGGAAAAATAGGGATGTAGTGCTGTGTTCCTATTGCAATAGCTGCCAGACCGGGGGGAGCAAAAACAATAGACCAGGCTTTGTTCCGAACTTGTTCAACGGCTTTCAATTCATTGAACGCAGGTTCCAATTCGACAATATTATTGGTCTGTTGTGACAAGTACTCCTGAAAGTGTTGGTACTTATCTACAGACCGCACTCCTGCATCATAACTCACTACCCCAACGGTCAACTTTCCTGGCGGAGTTGATTGCTCGTCATTGCACGCGGTCAATGACAACCCGAGTACTAACACTAGCTGTGCCAGGAGTAGGCGGTGTGAAGGCATAAATTCTGTAAAAAAACAGCTACAGCTCAACTACTTTACCTAAAGCATTATCAATTTAACATGCTGTCAGCTGTAAAAGAAACAAACGACGGGAGAATCGCCAAAGACATCACCAGCTCTGGTTATTAGCACGGGCGATATGAGGTCTGATTTTGGAAAACCTTCCAATGATGAAATTGGTGGTTTAGCGGTAGCCTTCAACCGAATGAAGTCTAGTTTTGAGATAGCCCTAAACCTGCTTTTGGCAGCAGACTAAGTAATTATCTTACTCAAGACCTAAGCGCTGCTGAAACTTCAAAGCCTTCTGGGAATCAGGAATGTCTGCTGCCAAAGTCTTCACAAGTTCTGTTAGCGAAATTTGAGGGTGAGACTTCAAAGCCTTTTTAACCAGAAAAGTAGCGATTGGACCAACTAAATTAGCCAACTCTCGCTCACATTGACGAATAAAGGTTGGATCGATTGCTTGATGTTTTAATGTGGTTGAATTAGCTGACTTTGTTTGAGGTTGCTGGGTGGATGCTTGCAAAAGGGACATTGCCTGCTTTTTAAACTCAAGCCGTTGGTGCGGCGGCAGGTGAATCGCCAAATTCTCGACCAACTGTTCAGGGCTAGGCGCCTGCGCCGAAACTTTTCGTAATAAGGTAGGGGCGATAGGTCCTATCAGTGCCATCAGCAGCCTCTCAAGGTAGGAGTACTTGGACGAGCCAAGGACTAAATCAGGCTGAGATTCGGGCGCATGTAAAGATTGGGAAATATCGAGAACTGGCGTGACCCCCTCTATGGAATCAGACGGTTCTAGCTGCTCCAAATCCTGAAAGACCGAGGCTACTCTATTTCCGGGTAAGATCTCAATTACACCTTGTGCTCCTGATAGCCACACATGCAGCGTGATTCCTGTTCCTGCCAGGGTCGTTTGCAATTGGGCAACCCACGCTGCGACTGGTAACCCGACTTGCGGATCTGCAGCAGCAAGCGTTTTTAGCAGCGCCTGAGAAAATAGTTCTGGCTCTTGCGCTGGAGAGCTTGCTGCGATCAAACATTGTCCTTGCTCAGGACCTAATTGCAGATCTTCTACCCAATCGGCTAGTGAACTTGCCCCAGGACAATCCAACACAACGATCTTCTGAGCTATTTCTGAGCGGCGCAACTCTTGTCTTAACCAAGAGCGGCTGAGCTGGAGATCCTCTCCTAATACCAACCAACCTTCCCCGTCTTCTATCTCCTCAATTCGTCCCCGCAAGTACAGCAACCCCGTTACTATCTCTTTTTTTGCCGGGAAAAAGCTGGTGATCGATTCTCGTTCCGAGTCACTATCCCAACTGAGGCATGCTTGTATCGCTGGGCGTACTTCTGACCAAGTTTTTCCGGGTCGAGGCCAATCCTCCAGATCAAATCCTCCAGTCCCACGTAGCACTTTACTCAAAGCCAGGTTGGTCTGGCTGCCTTCAAGCCCGTCTACGACGATCGCTTGTCGCCGAGGCAGAGATTCAGCCAGCGCTGGTTTTAATCCTAGAATCAGCTCTCCTACCCCATCTACAATCCGTTTAGGAGTTTGTAACGGATACTCTGGATGAAGCTGAGTTTCCCCTCGGCTCCGCTTTTGTTGATTGATCAGACGCAGCTGCTGATTCGTCTTTTCGATGTATTGCAGAGTCTGGTGATAAACATATTTGTAAAGTCCATCTGCCTCAATCACGCCCTTTGAGTCCGCTGCCTCACCCAGCAACCCCCGCATTAAGTAGTAAGTAAACACTCCATGCCCCCAGTTCAGGAAATTCCCACGACTGCTGCCCTTGGTCACAAGACAGTAAGGCAAAAAATCCTTTACTCTGAGCTGCGCGTTGCCGTAATACTTGCACAAGTTGATCTGTGGGGTTGAGTAGGGAGTCAGGGCTGTTTAAGTGTCCTTTTGCGCCCCTTACCCCCCGAGGGATCATGTTACCGCTATGACACGCATCTAGACAAATTAGCTGCTGGTGGGCGGCACTAGTCCCCAACATTTGCAACAGTTCCTGCAACCCCAGACCCGTGGCGAGCAGGTTGTCCTTCTGGGTATCTGCTAGACACAAGATAGCCTGCTGAGTCTTCGGCTCTAGCACCCCGTGTCCAGAAAAATACCACACAATGGTGTCCGGCGATTTGGTTTGTGAGATAACTTGCTGTAAACTGGCACGAACTGTCTCCAACTTAGGGGCCTGTGCTGCAAAGTCGTGATGAACAATCACTTCCTTGTTGGGAAATCCCTGCGTTGCTTTTGCCAATGCTTCTCCCAACCCATGGCAATCTAGAGCCGGGTAGCGCAGAGATGACAGACTATTATCCTGGTATTCGTTAACCCCCACCAGAAAAATCCACAGCTTGGCTTCCCCTGTTTTCAGAGTATGAGTAGAGCGACTAGTGCCAACACTGAGCGGAGACATCTTTTTACCCTGCAAGTAAAACCAACTTTGATCAGCTCTCCTTTGAGCAAACCCAATCAGGCAGTAAATCAGTTCCTCAAAGGAAACTGGTTACCCCATTCGTTTGCTCGAGCCAGCATAATTCATCCAGCATAACTAGAGAACTACAACTCGCCAGACCTTCTTCTATTGATATCAAGCCCAAAGCTAAAAATAACGCAGCAAAGTAACAAAACTTTACACGCAATGTGGACTTTGCTGATCTAAGCAAACTAATGGTATAAGATTACACTTACATACCAAGATAAATTTTTACGTTCTCACCGGATTCATCCGCAAGATCAGAGACACACCTGAAGCAAAGACCAACCACTTGCTCGTAGGAGGGGTTCTTGTAATACACTGGGGTAAAATCTAGCTATTTGAGTACCTTCATTAGCTTGATAGGTATACTTATGTTGTCTTATGCACTCAACATGAGCAGTTGATCCATGCGTCCCCGCCAAGGCATTACTGAGGTATTTTCGACTTTCCTGCAATTTAACGCGGATCGTTTCAGTGGTTGGGCAACGGAGCCCAACCTGCGCCGGAGCATGCTCTCAAGCCTGGCTCGGCAACCACAACCGGAGACTTCTGAAGAATTTTGGGTGCTCTATTGGCACAAGCTTTGGCTTCTTCAGCCTGCTAGTATCGCTAAAACACATCTGTCAGCTTACTTGCAACAAGTGTGCTATTGGAGTGCTCAAAAAACAATTGCTAACTTTGCCACTGCGCAGTACACCTTGTCTGACTGCTTTATGATGGCGCTCGCTCGGGTCGATAAAGTCTTAAAAGGGTTTAACCCTTCTTTGGGCTTTAGTCTAAGTAATTATGCTAGTGTAACTTTCAGGAGTGTGCTCAGAGACAACCTGCGCCAGCACCAAGAGGTTGATATTTGCACCAATTGGTCATTGTTGCGCAAGCTGAGCCAAAAGCGACTCGTAGAGTCTTTACAAAATGCAGGACTAAGCTCAGAAACAATTGCTTGTTACGTGTTAGCCTGGAACAGCTTCAAGACCCAATATGTTCCAGTTCAAGCGACTGGAACCCGCAAACTCGCGAAACCTGAGGGCACCACATGGGTCGCGATTGTTGATCTTTATAATGCAGAACGCCGCCAACTGTATCCACCAGGGCCAGAGTGCAGCCCAGAAAACATGGAAAAGTGGATGCTCGCTTGTGCTAAAGCGGCAAGAGCTTATTTATATCCGACCTTTACTTCTATAAATGCCCCTAAGCCAGTACAAGATTCTGGTGAGTTACTGGATAATTTACCGGAGTTCCCACAAGAATCATTACTCACTCAACTCATCGATCTTGAAGAACAACAGAGCAGGGAATCACAGCAAACTCAGCTCAACGCTGTTTTAGTCGCAGCTTTAGCCAAGCTAGCTCCTGAAGCACAAAGCATTATTCAGATGTACTATGGTCAGGAGTTCACTCAACAGCAAATTGCCAAACAGCTTGAAGTGAAGCAGTATACCGTTTCTCGCCGGCTGACAAAGTCCAGAGAATCTTTGCTGCTCACGCTCGCTGGCTGGGTCAAAGAGGCGCTGTATATTTCTCTGAGGTCAGAGGTACTCAAATATATAAGTACCGTTGTGGAGGAATGGTTAAAAGTCTACTACAGCCATCCCCCATCTCACCTGGAGTAGCCCTAATGAATTATCAATCAGCCTTAGTTGCTTTTGCGGACCCGACACAGTTGTGGTTAGAGGTATCTGAAACTGCTCGAGAAAAAGCTTGGAAGCAAAGCCAGTCTTTCTCGACGCCCAGTTGTCGCTGGAATGCCTATCTCAATCAAAGTTGCCTGGGCACTTTTCTTCCTTGGCTGCGGGAGGAGTATGCACATGAGGCTACTCCTTGGCCAAATAATGAGGCACTACCCAGTTTCTGGGAGGTAGTTAATGGTACAGCCATTACCCTGGGAAAGACGCGATTGGTGTTAGTTCCTACCGAGACGATTGACTTGAGCGAACTGCGTGTTCCACAAGAATGGGTGGATATTCCCAGCTGGGCGGGTGATTATTACCTGGCGGCGCAAGTCAATCCGGATGATGGCTGGATCCGAATTTGGGGGTACGCTACACATGAGCAACTCAAGACAAGCGGCAGGTATGATCCGGGCGATCGCACCTATTGCTTAGATGAAGACGACTTAATTCAGGATCTAAATGTCCTGTGGGTGGCGCGTCAACTAGGCTTAGAAGAACCGACCCGGAGCGTAGCCCAACTTCCAGCTTTACCACTAGCGCAAACAGAAAACTTGCTGCAGCGCTGTTCAAACCCCAAAGAAGCTTTCCCTCGACTGGCAGTGCCTTTTGAAATCTGGGGAGCGCTACTAGAACATGGAGGCTGGAGACAACGTTTGTATGAACATCGTCTTGGACTGCCAGAGCAGTGGTCGATGCTGCAGTGGCTGAAAACGGGTGTTTCAGATTTGGCACAACAAGTTGGTTGGGGATGTGTTGAGCTTCAGCCCAATCTAGCTGGGGCACGGGGATCGCAGCAGACACCTGTATTGCCAGTCTTGTCTCGGCAATTGGTGATCGCTGGTCAACAATACGAGTTGCGGGTGCTACCCCAAGGTGATCCAGAAGAACGGATATGGCGCTTTGAGCTGCGCCATACTGCCTTGGGCGATCGCATTCCCGGCGGGTTTAAATTAAGACTCCTGACCGAAGATCTACAAGCATTTGAAAACAACGAAGACATGGCTACAACTGCTGTAGACGTGCTTTACATCGAGGTGGCTCTCGATGTTGGAGAAAGATTGGTGTGGGAGATAGAGCCAATTCCAGAAAACTACGACCGAGAAATATTACGATTTTAGCTTTTAGTGCAACAACAAAGCGGATTTTATTCTAAGTTAATCATGCCGATTTTGCTCTGTTCTCACGACTGTTGAAATTCCAATGCCACCCAAAATCACCGACGCAGTCGCGTGGCAGCAGGCTGAACTGCTGATGCAACCTGCTTTCATCCGCGTCATCGATCACATCCGTAAACATCTTGACCAATCCGCCTGGAAGGGAACTTACCAGAATGTTCTGATCTGGCAAGCTGGAACGACGGATGAAACCAAAGCCATTGTGACTCAGCTATTGCAACAGATGGAGGCTGCTTCCCCAGTGGAGCTAGCTGAAATTGAACAAGCTCTCACCCAGCTGCCGACTCCTCATCCGGGATATCATCTGTGTTTGCAGCGTCAAGGCTTGCAGCAGGTTAGCGTCGATTTGTGGGAACTTTGCTATCAAGTCTGTTTTAGCAACTACAGCCCCTCAATCGATGATTCAGCCCTTCGGGAAGTCCAGATTGACACGAGCCTGATTGATGAAACTGGGGATGTGGATTGGCAGCGTTTAGATGCCAAGGCAGAAGAGTTAATCGAGCAGGTGTTTGCTAACTTGCCAATTTGATCAGTGCAAGCGCAACTACAGCTAGTATAAAAATAAATTATTTTACTACTCACGCAGGTTTAAGAACCTAATTAAACCGTTGTTACCCCTAGATAAACCTGACCTTTGGGACTGTGGCCGACCTGGGGTTGAAGGCCGAGGCCAAGGCCCCTGGTCGCGAAAAAGAATCAAAGGAATACTGAGAGTTCCCAAGATCATCACTACTACAGTCAGTATCCGAACCATTAGTCGATTTGGCTGATAGTCTCCCCGCTCGATTTGCCAGAAAACCTGGTTGTAGCGCCAAGCTGCCAAGAAGATGATAATAATGCCAAAAATTACCAAACTCACACCCAGATTCTCAGAGTTGAAAAAGGGATTGAGTTCCTCTTCTTGTTGAGTAATAGCAGTTCTGATTTGGCGCAGAAATAACCCAAACCGAGCGATTGCAAAACCAAAGCTAATTAAAGCAATAGAAGTACGTAGCCAAGCCAGAAAAGTGCGCTCGTTCGCTTGATGTTCTCGTTGACGGTCAATTTTAGGATTTTTAGTCATTGGTGCTGATTCCACACCCCTTAGCTTCAGGCTCAAGCCTTCTATCATGGTGAAGCAGGGTAACGGTGCTGACAACCTCGAACGGCCAAACGGTGTAAACTAAAGTAACGACTATGGATAAAATAATACAGCACCCAGCTTCAGATCTGGGTAAGGATTGGAACGACGGCAATTTTGATGCAGCTGCTGTTCAGGCGGCGCGGCAGGGTGTTGCCTTATGCGATCGCTCCCACTGGGGGCGGATTCAAGTTTCTGACCAAGACCGGCTCCGATTCTTGCACAACCAGAGCACGAATGATTTGCAGCGACGAGCGCCGGGAGAGGGCTGCGATACTGTTATGGTGACCTCCACGGCTCGCACAATTGACTTGGTGACGGCGTATGTGATGGAGGACGCCGTACTGCTGCTGGTTTCACCTAATCGCCGCCAAGAGCTGATGGACTGGCTCGACCGCTATATCTTTTTTGCCGACAAGGTGCAATTGACGGATCTGACCAGTGAGACGGCGACCTTCAGCCTGATCGGGCCTCATACTGACGGCTTAATAGCTCAACTGGGTGCTGGTGCGATTATTGGTAAGCCCTATGCCACTCACCAGCTGGTACAGATGGGAGATATAGAGGTTCGTGTTGCCGTCGGTAGTGGCTTGGCCATGTCCGGGTATACCCTCATTGTCCCAGTTGTGAATGCGGCGACGCTTTGGAGCAACATGATAAAATCTGGGGCAGTACCACTAGGCGATCGCGTCTGGGAACAGCTGCGCATAGAACAAGGACGCCCAGCCCCCGACCATGAACTAACAGAGGATTACAATCCTCTTGAAGCAGGTTTATGGCACGCGATTTCTTTTGACAAGGGCTGCTACATCGGTCAGGAAACCATCGCCCGTTTAAACACTTACAAAGGAGTGAAGCAAAAGTTGTGGGGCATCCGCCTCAGCGCCCCAGCTGAGCCTGGTAGTGTGATTACTGTGGGCGGTGAAAAAGTCGGCAAGCTAACCAGCTACACAGACACTGACCACGGTTGCTTTGGACTGGGTTACGTCCGCACTAAAGTTGGTGGTGTTGGGCTGAAAGTCCAAATAGGACAAACTGAGGGTGAAATTGTTGAGGTGGCCTTATTTCAGTAAGTACAAATCAGAGCCGACTGTGAAATTCGCGCATCACCCCTACCGATTGGGATGAAACCGGGGATAAAGCATGGCTGAGATCGGTTGTCCACGCCGCAGGTGTCGTTCTACCACCGCAGGCACCTCACTCGGTTGGACACCGCTATACCAAACCTGCTCAGGCGTCACTAGTACCATCGGCCCATTACCACATTGTCCTAGGCAGCTGCTGCCGGTCACTGTGACATCTGGAACTGGATGCGCCTGAAGGGCTGCTAGTACTTTGCCTGCTCCCTGCTTGCGGCAGGTGCGGTTCTGGCAAACTAAGACCCGTTTGGGATATGACATTTTCTCCATGAATAAATAAAGGTGCTTCTACCAAGTGGTGTGTGGGAACATAACATCTGTACTGCAACCCCACACCCCACACCCGTAACCTGCAACCCCCACAACTGTAGTTCATTTTGAAGGATAAAAATGTTCACTAGAATTGATGAAATAATTCCTGGCATATTTAAATTATCCATTTCTTCTAACAAAACATTTGTTTTTAGTCAATTCTTGCTCCTTGATAAGAGTCCCATGCTCATTCATACAGGAAGAGCGAAATGGTTTGATTTAACTTATAAATTAGTATCATCAGTATGCGATCCTTCAAAACTTCGCTACATTGCCTTCTGCCATCTGGAGGCCGATGAATGCGGAGCATTAAACCAGTGGCTTGAAGTTGCTCCTCAAGCGGTGCCTCTAGTTAGTCCAATAAATCGATCTAACATTGATGATATTACTCAAATAAAAGCAGCAGTAATTAAGAACAACGAGAGTGTTTCTCTAGGAACCAAGGAGATAGTGCTGATTGAGACTCCCCATTTTCCTCATGGTTGGGAGGGTTGCTTATTTTATGAGCCACAAGAAAGTGTGCTTTTTTGTTCTGATTTGGGCGCGCACCCTAATCAATTTGATGTGCCGCTTACCGATGAAGATTTAACCGAGGAAATCATCAATTTTCAACGTAAATTAGGATTTATGGCTGAAGGTAAAACATTCTCCCGAGGGATTGAGGCCATAGAAAATCTTTCAATTAAGTATTTAGCAACAATGCATGGGTCTGTGATTCATGGTGAATGTATTCCTAAGCTACTGTCTCAACTCAAGGCTAATTTTGGAATATCCGTGTCTTAGAGCGTGTTTGAAATTCCAAACAATTAAAGTGCGGATGTTGTCTAATCCGGCAAGAGTCCCTTTGCTTCCAGCCATTCGCGATTGAATAGCCGGGACTGATAACGAGCGCCGCTATCGCAGAGAATGGTGACAATCGTATGACCAGGCCCCATCTGCTTAGCCAGTGCCACCGCCGCTGCCACATTAATTCCCGTGGAACCACCCACAAACAGGCCTTCCTCGTTGAGCAGTCTATAGACCACCTGCACACACTCAGCGTCATCAATCCGGATGGCATCATCAATGATAGCACCCTCCATATTTGCCGTCACGCGACTATTGCCAATGCCTTCTGTGATCGAGCTGCCTTCTGACTTGATTTCACCCGTTTTGACATAACTGTAGAGCGCACTGCCCATTGGGTCTGCCAAGACCGTTTTGAGCGCCGGATTTTTTTCTTTGAGATACATCGATACACCAGCTAGCGTCCCTCCAGTCCCCGTAGCCGTTACCCAAGCATCAATCTTGCCGTCTGTCTGTTGCCAAATTTCTGCTCCAGTGGTTTCATAATGGGCTCGCCGATTCGCCAAATTATCAAACTGATTTGCCCAGATGGCATTCTCCATTTCTTGCGCTAGTCTGCCAGAGAGCTTCACATAGTTATTTGGGTCTTTGTACGGCACAGATGGCACAGTGCGAACCTCCGCTCCCAGGGTTCTCAAGGCATCTATCTTCTCTTGCGACTGAGTGTCAGGAATCACAATCAGGCATTTATAGCCTTTGGCGTTGCAAATATGGGCTAGACCAATACCAGTATTACCAGCTGTTCCCTCCACCACCGTACCGCCCGGTTTGAGCAAGCCTTTTTCTTGGGCATCTTCAATTATGTAAAGCGCCGCCCGGTCTTTGACGGAGCCACCTGGATTGAGAAACTCGGCCTTGCCAAGGATTTCGCACCCAGTTTCTTCACTAAAGCTGTTTAACCGAATCAGTGGTGTGTTCCCAACCGTCCCTACAAAGCCGTTTTTGATATCCATCCTGAGCTGCCCGATTGTATCTATGGAAAACAGCGTGACCGAGAACGGGGTGTGGCCCACACCCCACACCCGCGCTTGATCCGCTCCTACTGGTTCGGTTGAGGGGTCATCCGTAAGTAAGGCTTGAGTTCTTTGTAACCTTTGGGGAATTTCTGCTTCAGCTCTTCCGGGTCTTTAATGGAGGGAACAATCACACAGTCTCCTCCTTCTGTCCAGTTAGCAGGAGTTGCAACGCTGTAGTTATCAGTCAGTTGCAGCGAATCAATTACCCGCAGGATTTCGTCAAAGTTGCGCCCAGTGCTGGCGGGGTAGGTAAATGTCAGACGCAGTTTCTTGTTAGGGTCAATGATGAAGACAGAGCGAACTGTCAAAGTATCGTTGGCATTGGGGTGGATCATGTCGTAAAGGTCAGAAACCTTTTTATCCGGGTCTGCCAGGATAGGGTAGTTGAAACCCACGCCCTGAGTTTCTTCAATATCACCGACCCACCCTTTGTGGGAATCGACATCATCAACACTGAGAGCCAGTGCCTTGACGTTGCGCTTGTCAAATTCCGGCTTGAGACGAGCTACTTCGCCCAGCTCAGTGGTGCAAACCGGGGTGAAGTCTTTGGGGTGGGAGAAAAGCACAACCCAGCTATTGTCTGCCCAGTCGTAAAAATTGATTTCGCCTGCTGTGGAAGCTTGAGTGAAGTTGGGTACCGTGTCGCCTAATCTAAGGGCCATAACGGGTTTCCTCTGGTCTGAAACCGATAGTTCGTCTACTTTGCAATCATGACACAAAAGCCCGGTTATCCGGTCGGGCAAAGCGTGTTTTCAGAAAAATTTTAGCCAAGGTGTTGCTGGACGGCTATTACCAGCTGTTCGGCCCAGTGGTTGGCGAGGAAGGCATCTTCGGCTTCCACCATAACTCGGATCACGGGTTCGGTGCCAGACGCTCGGACTAAAACTCGTCCTTGATCGCTCATTGCTGCTTCGGCTCTGGCGATCGCACTAACCAAAGCATCACACTGTTGCCAGCCCAACCGGGCGTCGCGCTCTTCCACTCGCACATTCCGCAACAGCTGGGGGTACTTCTGAAAGCTTTGATCCACCAGTTCAGATAAGGAACTACCAGCCTGTTGCACCAAAGCTGCCAAGCGTAAAGCTGTCAACAGACCATCGCCAGTCACACTATAGTGGCGGCAGAGGATGTGCCCCGATTGCTCACCACCCAGCATGCCCCCAGTTCGTAGCATTTCCTCTTGAACGTACTGGTCGCCCACTGGGGTACGAATCAGCTTGCCACCAAGTTTATCCCAAGCACGCTCAAAGCCAAGGTTAGCCATTACAGTGGAAACAATTAGCTGTCCAGGCAGTTGTTGCGCCGTCTTCAATGTCTGACCCCAAAGGTAGAGGATGTAATCGCCATCGACGGGTCGGCCCTGACCATCGACAGCCAGAACGCGATCAGCATCGCCATCAAAGGCAAATCCCAAGCTGGCTGAGTGCTGCTGTACGGCGGCTTGCAAAGGGGCAAGGTCGGTCGAGCCACACAAAACATTAATGCGATCGCCATCCGGTTGGTCATGCAAGCAGATCACCTCCGCCCCCATTTCCCTAAACACTGCCGGTGCCAACCTGACTGCCGCTCCCCAAGCCAAATCCAAAACAATTCGCATTCCCTGAAGATTGAGGGCGCTAGAGAGCGGTCTTTTAAGCGACTCTACGTAATCCCCCACTAACTCTGGTAGCTTGTAGTACCGTGCCTTGGCACTGTGGGAGACTGAAAATACCTCTTGGCCCCGTAGACCTGCCTCAATTTGTTTTTGCAACAGCTGGGGTAACTTAGCACCATCCGGCCCAAAAATCTTAATGCCATTATCCTCTGGCGGATTATGGCTGGCAGAAATCATTACCCCACCCACCGCATTACTAACGCTGGTGAGATAGGCGACGCAGGGGGTGGGGCATAATCCCAGGTGCCAAACCTCCAGCCCAGAGGCAGCCAGACCCTCACACAGGGCCATTGCCAACATATCGCTGGAGTTTCTAGAGTCCTGTCCCACAATCACAGGTCCTGGGGTGCAAGACTTCGTCTGCAACACAACACCTGTCCAGAAGCCCACTTGCAACGCCAGAGGTGTACTCAGTAACTCTCCCGCTCGTCCGCGAATGCCATCAGTTCCAAATAAAGGGGTCGCTGGGAGAGCGAGGGGCTCCATCCCGCCTGGAGCTACACCCAGCCCCTGAGCAGAATGGGTCAACTCGGGGGAAAGCTGCGATCGCTCATACCAGCCAGATTCTGTACTTTTAGCAGTGCCTTGGATCCCAGCAGGAGATGTGGCCATAATTTCTCTATTCCTCACACAACAAAACGTCACGCTTGGAGGATAGCATCTTTGGTTATGCTCCGTTTCAAGTGTGTGCTCTTGTTATACAGCCAAACGAAATCACTGCATAGTGAGCTAAACCCCTGAGGACAAGAGCGGTTGAATAGTCTCCCAGGTAAGTCCTTGCTGGATATAACGAGGAGACTGGGGATTGTAGGGACTCGCTACGCGGTCAATCGTGATAATATGAGCGTGATCTGGCAGTACTGGCACGTCTGGGTCAAACGCCGTTGGGCGCATTAAGGAACTGGAAAAACCTTTGAATATGGCAATTTGGTCTGGCTCTCCATCAATTTCCACTGTTACAAGCAGAACTTCGTGCGAACTCTTGGCGGTGTATTCTTCCAGACGCTTCACAACGGACTTATTCATCAGCTCGCCTTTATTGTGGTATTGCAGACCGTCCCTGCTTGCCCAGCTTGACCAAGACAAAATAAATCAAGCAAAGCACATATATTATCAAGCCAACTATTCCGAAAAAGCCCAGGGACTGGGGGCTAGTATTAGGATGGAAATACGCTTTAAAGATTAACGGCGGCTCTAACCAGACGCGACAAAACGGGGTGGCGATCACAGTTGTGGATACAGCACACTGCAAAAAAGGCACCTGGGCGAGTGCGCCCAAAGTACTATAAATAGTTATGGCCCAACGCCACGAGTTAAAAGCTAGCTTTAAAGCCCCCCTAGGCTGATCCTCAATTTCTTCGTTGAGATCCACCCAGAACCAGAGCGAGAGCGGAATCAGGATGCGAGCGATCGGCCCCGAAATAAAACCTACCGGCAAGGCGGCAATAAACAGGTAAATTGTGATCGCCACCAGACTTGCTACTCGCCAGTAAATAGTTAACAAGCGTTGAATCCCTTCTGCTTTTTGCACAAACGCACTTAGTAGCAGAATCAGGGGAATAATAACTGTGAATAACAGCCCTAGTCGGTAGTCCATCCAGACTAGAGGGCGAAACCAGACTTCGTTTTGCATAGCTTGTGTAATCCGACGCTCCTTGAGACAAAAAAGCAACACGGGACACTTGAGAAAGCGTCCTGGTTGCTTGCCAATTCGGCGACTTCCAGAAAAACCACCAGTTTAATCTCTTCTCTAGTCGTCGTACACCCGGCACTCAGCGGCGTCAGGATTGTCATCACAATATTGCTCGAAGGAACTCTTCGGCTTGGTTTGCTGCTGGTGGGACGCTTCTGCTTGCAGTTCTTCTACAGCATCCCAAGCTGCCGCACACTCACCTGATGTGTCGCCCGTAGTGTCACAGACGGTACGAGCCTGTTCTATTTCTTGTTCAATTTGTTGCTTGATGTTGCTCATGGTTTGTTTGGTCTCGGTCATCTTACCCCATTTTGACATTCTCCCACGCTAACGCTCAGGGGTATAGCTTGGGATTCCAATCTCACACGCATTTCCGATTGCAATACTCGGTGCCTATCGGGCGCATCTAAGGATTGGGGTACTTGATTATACACTCTTCGAGGCTCAAATGCACCCTTCCGGGTATCCGGCCTTGATTTGGGGGTTCATGCAATCACAAAGCGCTGCGGTTAGTACAGTAGGCGTTCAAGACAATGACTTGGATGCCCTGTAGGGCAACTTAATATGTGAGGAGGTAAAAATTCCGTACCATAGCATAGAATCTAGGGACTAGAGATTCAACCCTTCACCCTCCCCCAATTGCCGGGGAGAACAATCATCGCTTGGTGCCATAATTACGCAACTCCAATTGCTAATATTTTCTGACAAATCGGTGCTACGTACAATTCCTTGTGGGGTCAATTCAATCAATTCTTTTTCTCCCCCTCCCCCTGCCCCCCCTGCCCTCGGTTCTTTACGACAGAATCCAACGCCGATCATGAAGAGTCTGGGAGAGCGACGGTCGGGGGAATCGTAAAACCAACTGGCGTAGGATGCTTTTAAGGGAATCCAGCATCGACAATAGAAAAAAATTAAGCCAAAAAAGGCAGAAATGGTAGGAATTATGGTAGATCAAATGCAGTGGACAAATGCCTTATCAACCCTCCCTTCTTTAGAGTCAGCTATTGCAGATGTGGTGGAACGCGCAACGGCTTCTTTGCGCTACCCGGCTGATTTGGGGCTGGTGTTCATTTCGTCTGCTTTTACGAGTGAATATCCCCGGCTCTTGCCCTTGATCAAGGAGCAGCTGTCGGTGCCGGTGCTGATTGGCTGTAGTGGTGGTGGCATCATTGGGATGAACCCTCTAGGAGATACGCAAGAACTGGAAGACTTGCCAGCTTTGAGCTTGAGTCTTGCCCACCTTCCTGGCGTCAAGGTTCAAGCGTTTCATGTGATTTCAGAAGTATTGCCCGATCTGGATAGCCCGCCCGATGCCTGGGTCGAGGTCATAGGTGTGCCACCCTCAAGTGAACCGCAGTTCATCTTGCTGTCGGATCCCTTTTCGTCTGGGGTCAATGAGCTGCTCCAGGGACTAGATTTTGCTTATCCTGGGTCGGTCAAAGTGGGAGGGCAGGCTAGCGGTAGCCCGATCCCTGGTCGTATTGGCTTGTTTTGTAACGACACCCTCTACCGGGAGGGGACGGTAGGTGTGGCTTTGAGTGGCAATATTGTCTTGGAAACAATTGTGGCGCAAGGATGCCGACCGATTGGTAAGCCCTACCAGGTGAGCTCATGTGAGCGGAATATACTGCTGGAACTGGAGGAGCAACCGCCGCTTGAAGTGCTGCGAAATTTGATTGAAAGTCTGAGTGAGCAAGACCGGCAGCTGGCACAGCATTCTTTGTTCGTAGGTGTGGCGCGGGATGAATTTAAGCAGGATTTGGAGCAGGGGGACTTTTTAATCCGCCGTTTGCTGGGGGTAGACCCCAAGGTAGGGGCGATCGCCATCGGTGATCGCCCCCGACCCGGTCAGCGCGTTCAGTTCCACCTGCGAGATGCTCAAACCTCCTCAGAAGACCTGGAATGGCTCCTCCAGAAGTATCAAAAACAAACCCAGTCCCACCAAGCTGCTGGTGCATTAATGTTCTCCTGTCTTGGGCGAGGAGAAGGACTGTATGGAAAACCGAATTTTGATTCCCAGCTATTTAGCCGCTACCTAAACGATATTCCACTGGGGGGCTTTTTCTGTGGTGGCGAAATCGGCCCTGTCGGCGGCAGCACCTTCCTACATGGCTACACCTCCGTATTTGGCATTTGCCGCCAGCCATAAGCTCGTGAACAGCGAATTTTCACGCCCAAGCCAGGACTGTCAGTGGATAATGGTTCTACCCTTTTTTTTAGGGGGGCAGAAGTGGCGACACCCTCTGCCTTACCCGATCAGATCGCTGGTCGGGTAGATCACGGTTGGGTGAGCCCAGACACCGAAAAACAGGTGTCTTGTGCCTGACACGCGGAGATTGGCGGCATTTCATAGCTACACCGCTTGCCTCGCTCCTCAACTCTATCAAGTTGGGTCAATTTTCAGCCCGGAAGATCCAGCTACTAAATCGCTCAAACGGGCTAAGTGTAAACCTTAAATGGAGGGCACGGCTCCCCCCGCTACTAAGCTCTCTTATGCGTTGGACTGCGGGTTTGGGTCGCGGAGTTTTTTATGATTGAAATGAAAGTTGCTGGAATTGCCATAGATGCCGGAACACGGAGCCCGATTGTGCTTTTGAAAGACTCTACGGATCGGCGTGCGCTGCCAATTTATATCAATCAAGATCAGGCAAGGGCAATTATCGGCGCGCTGGAGAACCAAAAGCCTCCTCGGCCCTTAACCCATGACCTGCTCGTCAATATCCTCCAAGTCTGGGGAATGACCCTGGAGCGCGTTATCATTCATTCGATCCAGGATGCTACGTTTTATGCAATTCTGAGTGTCCGTCAGGGTGAAGTCAAGAAAGAAATCGATGCCCGCCCCAGCGATGCGATCGCGATCGCTCTACGCACAAACACCCCGATCTGGGTTATGGAAGAAGTCGTTGCCGATGCCTCTATTCCCGTTGACAGAGACGCCGATGAGGCTGAGCAGCGAGCCTTTCGAGAATTTATCGCCAACCTTCGACCCGAAGATTTGATTGAGCGAGGGAACTTAGGCAGTGGCGAAGAAGATAACGGGTGAAGATGCAATATCGGCGTTTCGGTAAAACGAATCTACAAATTTCAGTTTTTTCCTTGGGAACTATGCGATACCTAGCTTCTGAGGAAAATGCGCTGCATACAATACAACAGGCAGTGGCATTGGGGATTAATCACCTGGAAACTGCCAGGGGCTATGGCAAAAGTGAGCAGTATCTTGGTGCCGCTGTTCGAGCTGGGTTGCCGGTGCCGCGATCGCAACTTCACATCACCACCAAAATCCCACCTGTGGCTGATGCCGATACCATGAGCCGGTACATCGATGAGTCGCTAGAGCGATTAGGGTTGGACTATCTGGATTGTTTGGCGATTCATGGCTTGAATACCTGGGAACACCTGGAGTGGGTGCAGCTGGCTGGGGGCTGTATGCAAGCTGTGCAGCAAGCCGTTGCCGATGGTCGGGTGAGACACCTCGGCTTCTCCACTCATGGGCCACTAGAGGTAATTCTGGCAGCTATTAGCACCGATTTGTTTGAATTTGTCAACCTGCACTATTACTACTTCTTCCAGCACAATGCAGCGGCAATTGAGCTGGCCCAGTCAAAAGACATGGGAGTTTTCATCATTTCACCCGCTGATAAGGGAGGACGCCTCTACACGCCGCCGCCAACCCTCAAACACCTGTGCTATCCTTTCTCACCGCTAGAGTTAAACTATCGGTTTTTACTCAGCGACGCTCGGATCACCACCCTGAGTGTGGGACCTGCTTCCCCAACTGAACTGAACTCCCTAGACAGTTTTGCTGACCGGCATGGCCCCCTAACACCGCTGGAAGTTGAAGTTTTGCAGCGCTTGGAGACTCATTCAGACGCTGTGGTAGCAGATCGGTGCAGCCAGTGCTATGCCTGCTTACCCTGCCCAGAGAAAATCCACATCCCAGAAGTCTTGCGACTACGCAATCTTGCCCTTGCCTACGACATGAGCGAGTATGGTAAATACCGCTACCAAATGTTTGAAAACGCCGGACACTGGTTTCCTGGTGTTAAGGCCAACCGCTGTACTCAGTGCGGCGACTGCCTGCCCCGTTGCCCCGAACAGCTAGATATCCCGGCACTGCTGTCTGACGCCCACCAGCGTCTCAACGGGCCACCCGGTCGTAGACTATGGGGTTAGGCACACAGTGGGATGCCTCAACAGAGCTACATGTATCCTGTTAAATTAGCTTTTAGTGTTGGCTCCGACTATGAAAGCGACTTCCCTGACGTCAGTTAGGCCTCTAAAAACACCTCAATTCTGGTTATTGGCGATCGCAGGCGGCTTAATTGCTGTTCACCTGAGCTTGATCTGGAGACTTAGTGGAGACTTTAGCCGAGTAAGTATTAGTTTAGTTTATTGGGGAGCTGTATTATCCCTGTTATGGGATAAGCGACACACCTTAAGCCTAAAAAGTGATATCTTCTCTAGCTTACTGGGTCTATTATTTATTGCTTTTGTGCTCCTCAGAGGCTGGTTCATGACTAGCTTTGACGCTATGTTTGAGCTTTTCCCCTTCATGGCAGGGCTAGGTCTGGCAATACTCGCTTCTGGTTTGAAGGGATTGCAGCAATATTGGCAGGAACTAGTGATTATCTTAGCTTTTACTGTACCGTTAGAATTCTTAGTAGCGTCGATTCACATAGCCACGTTCACGGCTAAGTTTGCCACTTTTATCCTATCTCAATTGGGGTTTAAAGTTTTTCTCCAAGGGGTCAATATACTTCTACCCACAGGAGCTGTAGAAGTTAATCCAGGCTGTTCTGGTGTGGAGAGCATAGTCCGGCTGTTGCAATTAGCAGTTATGTTTTTAGTGATGTTCCCCACTGACTTAGCCAAGAAATTCTTAGTCCCTGTTGTGGCCGTCTTGGTGGCCTTTGTTGTCAATTCAGTACGAGTTGCCCTCATGGCTATTCTAGTTGCGTACTCGAATCAAGAAGCTTTTAACTATTGGCATCAAGGGTCTGGCTCCCAGATATTTGTTCTGATTTCCAGCCTGGTTTTCGGGATTTTCTGCTATTTTATTACTCAAAAAGATGACACTGGCAATCACGATCCGATGGAGATCTCCGGGTCATGAACTGGAAAAAGCTACGGGTGCTGTTGCTAGTACTCACCTTCGCCAATGTTCTCTTAGTTTTGAGCAGGTCAATCCTAGATCCAAGCATTGGCAAGCGGACGATTGCCTACTTCGTGTTTCCACCAGTGGTGCCCTTACCGCAATGGCATTTGGTGGCGAGTCACCCCTTGAAAAATCAAACTGTCGACAGACCTCCCTTATTTAAGATAGTTCTGTCTGGAATGCAGTATCGCTATCTCCATAATGACCCACATGCCAGTTCTCGCTCCGGCACAGAGAAACTCCTACCTGCTCCCCTAGATATCGAGATGCGCTATGAGGTGGGGACGGAGGGGGATGTCAAGCACTTGATTCAAGACAATACTGGTGTCAAGTTCTCGCTTAATCAACCCTCGCTAGTTTTACGTCAGCAGCAAGGGCTAGGTTTCTATGGCCTGTTCGTATATCGGAAGCGAGCGTACCTGGATGCATGTATAAACTCACGCGGCGGCAGTACGTTTACCAGGGAACAATTTAGAGCCAATCGGATTCATTATGACATACAGCTCAATCGTCTAATTCCTTGGTTACTCGGTCAGCAAGAACTGCGTGACCAGCGTTGTGTATGGGCTCATTTGTCTATACCCTTAAATCAGTCTTCACCAGAGTCTAGCTACCACACCCTAGAAACAGCCTGGTTTTCCTGGTACCAGTGGTGGCTTCCCCGTTTTCCAAAACTTTGAGTTTTAGCCAATACTGCTCTTTTCACATCAAGGTGCCGCTGCCGTGACAAAATCAAACAGCAACGAATGGTGGTTCGGTCCTCTTTTTCGCATAGGGGGCTACGGCCTATTACTTTTAGCCTTGTTTGACATTATTGATATTTTTGTCCCACCCCTGTTTTCAAGTCCTGTCTGGGAATTTCAGATGGAAAGAAGTCTGGTGGAGCGTGTGCCTGTACCTTTGTTAGGAATACTGCTGGTATTTTCCTCAGAGACAAGTGTGCGGATATTCAAGGTTTTATCCTGGGCTTGTCTGGTAGTTGGGGTGTTATTCTTATTGCTGTTGCCCTTAGGCCTGACTACCACCTGGCGGCTCGATCAGCAACAGATGGAAATCAGTACCCAAATCAACCAACGGACGACACAGGTTCAACAGTTGAAAGACCAACTGAGCAAGGCGACGACAGCCCAACAGCTCGGGCAGGTTTTGACCCGCATCAACCCCCAATCCCCTCCACCACAGATTAACAATCCTGAGCAATTAAAGACCAGGCTGCTTTCAGAACTTGCCCAAGCTCAGGGTAAATTGGCAACTCAAGCTGAAGAGAATCGCTCAAATCGTCAGGGTCTGCTCAAAGCTGCGCTCAAGTCGAACCTCGGAGCCTTGGTTTCTGGTGTTGTGTTTGTAAACCTTTGGCGTAATAACCGCAAGGCGCTAAAAGTTGACAGGCGCAGAGAGTGATTTTATGCGTTCATGTGGTTTTCGCTCGGCGCGATCGCTGCTACTACTAATGGGCATCAGCCTCGGCGGTATTTTCCTTTTGCCGACCCAACCATCTCCGGCACAAACCTCATCAGTACCGCTACCTTCTACCGCTCCTCTGGATCTAGCCCTACTAAAGAAAGGTGCTTCCGGGAATGACGCTGTTATAACAGATGACACCATTTCCCAACGAGGACTGACAATTCCCAGCCTCTGGTGGGCGAAACAACAGTTCGCGGGTAATCTACTTGATAACTGGTTGGCCTATCCTGGTGACGGCAAGAAGCCTGGAAGAATCGACCTAGTAGTGAACCAGGAAAACTGGAGCTTACTCGACTATCTAGAGCGCTACGCATTTGTCACCAAGTTCGGTACTGTTGCACAGGATTACGGCTACAACGTCAGGGTCTTTAATTCTGAAGCAGAACGTTTGGCCACCTATACCTGTAACTTCAATCCAACTTCACGCCCGTGCAGTATCCAGCTAGACGCTACGAACAACTCACGTCTGCAGGGTTCAGCGCCTTAACGTCGAAGCTCTCGGATTGTCGCCAGCACATGTTGGTACTCACCTTTATTGCCCTCCTGCTGATAGATATTTGCGGCCTGCTGAAAATCCTTCAGCGCTCCCTGCTTGTCGCCAAGGTGATAGCGAACCTTGCCCCGGTTATAGTAGGCAAGGGTATAGTTATGATTTCGCTGAATCGCTTGGGTGTAATCTTTCAGTGCTCCCTGCTTGTCGCCAAGGTCGTAGCGTACCATTCCTCGGTTATAGTAGGCAGTGGCATATTTGGGATAGAACTGAATCGCTTGAGTGTAATCTTTAATCGCTCCCTGCTTGTCTCCAAGGTCATAGCGAACCCGACCTAGTTTGTTATAGGCCAGGGCAAATCTTGGACTGAGCCGAATTGCTTGGGTGTAATCTTTAATCGCTCCCTGCTTGTCGCCAAGGTCATAGCGGGCCTCTCCCCGATTATAGTAGGCGAAGGCAAATTTAGGACTGAACCGAATCACTTGAGTGTAATCCCTAATCGCTGCATGTTTGTCTTTTAAATCATAGTGGGCCTCTCCCCGATTGTAGTAGGCGGGGGTATGGTTGGGATGGGGGATATTATTCACCCTCCCCTGGGGGCCACTTAGGCCGGTTTTAGCCCTGAGTGCCACAAACGTATTAATCGGAATGGCCGAATTGAACCCGGTTTTAATTGGTATCGTTCCTCCTGATTCGCTTTGAACCGAAAACTCACTCTGCCCCTCCCCATGAATGGCGACCACCCGACCACTGGCATCAAATACTGGACTACCACTCATGCCATTCACCGTCACGGCGTTGTAGCGCAGGTTGTATCCCTGGGGAGCGTTTTGCGGGCGACTCGTGACAATTCCCGGTGAAAACTCATATTCTCGATTTTGCCTCGCTAACGCCGGATAGCCTGAAACGTAAACATTAACCCCAATCGCCGCTTGCTGAGAATTTCCCAGGGCGGCGATCGGATACTTGTCGGAGCTGTCAAAGGTGACCACAGCCAGATCTGGATCATTCTCACTTGGCTGCAATCGTTGCACCTGGATCACCTGATAGGTCTTCCCCATATAGGTGCGAATCGTGTATGTCAGATCCGGTCTTTTCACCACATGGTTAGCTGTCAAAACAGTGTAAGTATTGCCCTGTCTGGCAATAATCACCCCTGAGCCCCCGCCATCCCCATTGTCGTTAATCTGTACTGTTACACGAACGGCTATGCGGGCAATTGCCTGAGCCGTCATGGCAACTGCCGCTGTTGCTTGAGCGATCGCGATCACCGCTACCGACGCTGTTCCTGCCAGCAAGCCAGTTAGCGCCTCAAACCGAAAACCACCTACTCCCATACTAGACTCTGTTAGGAATCAGTTCTAGCATCAGTTTTGTCTTCAGGCCCCAGAAACCGATTTAACTCTTCTAAAGGCAGGGGATCTAACCCATTTGATTCGGGCACTGGAGCACCGCTACCCTTAATCGAAAAATTGTTCAGACTTGCTAGCACCTCATCTGTTCTTTTAGCGTTCTCTGGTCGCAGGGTGAATAACATATTAGAACTGTTACAAGCAGATGAGGCTTTGTTAACCACACAAATGACTACTTGATGCTTCACGGGTCCCGCCATAAGTTGTAGGTTTCTTAATTTGCCGCCATTGCGAATTACTGTTTGAGTCAATTTTTCCGAAACGAGATGGCAGCGTTGTTGCGGGTTGTATTGACCGCCTAGAGTAGATTTCCAGATGATGAGCGGGGGTGTGGTTCGATCACCTCTTTGGGCAATCGTCGCCAAGCCCTTCCCCGTCTGTTGGCAGCGAAACGTTGTAAATGCGGGTGTAGCTGCCAACAGAGTGTTTTCGGGTGCTATAGGAGTAGGAGGAGCTTCAGCTGTGACGGTACCACCAGAGAAACTGATGATACTGGCTAACAAAACAGCACCAGTGAATTTATCTGCCATCGTCAAGACTAACTAACTAATTGAGTGCAGGGTTAGTATACATAATAACTTGCAGACTGGTAATTATATCGTGCCTTTTTGGTCAATGCCGGGAAAATGGCGGACGGCTTTCCACAGAGATTCGTACTGCTTGAGCGTTGTGGCGGAGAGGGGCTGGAGAAATTCACTACGTTGAAGAATCTGAGGCTCCAGCAGCAGCAGGTTTCGTAATTCTCTTTGTATATCAGCTGGGTTGAGCGTCACAGCAATCGGTGAGGTAGCCTTGCTCAAAAGCGAAATTTGCTGGGCAATTTGTTGTTCCCAACAAAAATCAATCCACTGTTTGCCTAAAGAATTGCTATAAGCGGCACCCGCTGGGCGCACCCACAGGTTTGCCCAGAGGGCGGTTCCAGACTGGGGGATCACTGCCGCAATTTGCCGATAACGCTGAATAACTGGCAACACATCGGTTGACCAACCCACCGCCAGCCAAGTATCTCCCAGGAGAAGGGGTTGCAGATAGGTATCCGAGCTGTAAAACTTGACCTGCCGGTTTAAGGCGCGCATTTCCAATTCGAGCCCTGAAACCTGTTCAAGGTTCTCGGTGTTGTAAGATTTACCCAGCTTCTTTAACGTCAAGCCAATCACTTCCCGTGGCTGGTCAAGCAGAGAAATGCGATCGCGCACTTCTTCTCGCCAAAGGTCACTCCAATCCCTGGGTGTCCATCCCAAGGACTCGAATTTGTCGCGGTTATAGACAATGACGGTAGTACCCCAGCTATAAGGCGCCGCCCAGACTTCTCCTTGGGGATCTAGGTAGCCTAAGCGATCGCGCCTCACCAGCTGTTGCCACCGACTGGGGAGAGTTGACCACCTCAGCAGCTGGGAAGGGTGGTCAAGCGGTTGAATCAGTCCCTGGCTGATTGCCGGTGCTAACCAGTAATCTCCCAGTGTTACCAGGTCTGTTACTAAGCTCGGCTTAGATTTAATCCAGGGTAGGTGAAATAGTGATCGGTTGTCATCCACCTTCGCAGTTTGCTGCTTCTTCCAGGATTCCAATTGCGTAAATAAATCCTTTAACTGCTCAACTGGCGCGAAATTTAACTCCACTGGTTGGTTCAGACTGTGGCGAAATTCATTTACCAGCTGGGCGGGAATAGAACCGTTCAACACCTGGACTCGAAGCGTCACCTGGGACGGACGACCACACCCAGCGATTAGCTGACCCAGTGCCAGTGTCCCTGTACCCAACAAAAAAGACCGTCGATCCATCTTCCCTAAAGTTAAGCATTTTTCCTCGCCAACCGTCGCGAGCTATTCTGCCTTAATCTACCAATAAACGTCTCGCTTTAAGAGCAAAATCATCAAAAGTTAAATGATTCATAAGTAAGCTTAAACTTCGCCCGATTGTTGCTTAGCATAAAGAAGAAATCACGCCAGGGCGATGAGGGTACCCAATGGAGCCACTACAAAAGCAAGTCATCACTTTGAGTCATAAAGTGGATGGGCTGTACGCGGTTATTGATCAGCTCAGTGGTAAAGTAGCTGACGCTTTATCAGAGTGCCGCTTAGCTCCCATACAGGGAACGAACGGCTCTCTGGAGGCAGAAGCTGCTGGGCGCTATCCGGCTCAAGGCTATAGCAGTCCAAAACCGGCAATGGAACACAAGGATGTCCTGGCAGATGGCACAAGTCTGGACAAGTATCGTCAAAGTGGAGAGAAGGAGTTGACACCAGAAATTCAAATCCAACGGCTGACGGCGCAATTGACCGCAGCTTACAATCGCATTGCCGCCCTGGAAGAACAGTTACTTGCACAAAGAAAGAATTCACTCTTAAATTAGCACTTAGGTCTCAGCCCTCTTTCCATCAGCTAATCCCTCTTGAAACACGCTTGGTAGCGCTCCACTAAACCTTCAATCGCTTGGAGAAGTTGGGTTTGGTTCCAACCCTGGTTGAGATGGGCGGCGACGCAAGCACCCCCAGCTCCCATACCTTCCTTAACATAGCCCTGCTCATAGGCCCGGAGTTGGGCAAACCTAGAGGTGGTAAAGCTTAACTGGGTGGCAAGAAAGGGAACTGGCGCAAGTAGCTGGGCTAACTCAACAGTGTGAGCGGTAGGGTCTTCTGCTACCCAGCGAGTTGTTCCCACAACGACTTGTTCGGGTTGCCAAGGCAAGGCATAAAAGCTGGCGATCGCTTGCATCAAAGCATAGACTGCCAGCATTTGAGTACCACCGGCAAGCATGACGCCACAAGTTCGGCTGGCGGCGATCGCCATGCCCGCTGCCGCGACTTGCATTGGGTCGCCCACTGCTGCCACCAGTTGGAGTGGCTCTCTCACCGGCAAATGTTCCCTCATACCAGCGCGTTGTAAACCAGCTTGCACCACCCCCCACTTCTGAGCGTGATTGCAAACTGGGTGGCTACTGTTGACTTTTCCAGCTGCTGCAATGCCCAACCCAGTTAAAACCGCGAGCGCTGTGGTGGTTCCTCCCACGACGCACTCGCCTAAAATTAGATACCCCTGGGTCATGCTTGCAGCTAGATGTGTACCCCAAATCAACCCTTGCTCCAGCAGGTGTTTCACCACTGCCAATTCCAGAGCGCAGCCTTGACTCAAACAGCTGGCGGTCGTGCCGCCCAAATCAATCGCGCTCACCGCAGGAGGCTGGGGCAACCCAGCATTGAACAGATATACCGGAATGTCCAGCGCCTCGACAACAGCGCGGGAAATCATCACTGGGGATGCCCCAGCCTCGAGCGGTGGCAAAGGATATCGGGGGTGGGGTTGGGGACCGTGGTACAAAAACTCGGCATCTGCGATCGCAGTGTATTGACGATCCTGTGGGGTAGCACCAGCCGCTGAAATACCGGGAATCAAACCAGTTTCTGTAAATCCCAAAATACAAGCGAACACAGGAGAACAACCCTGATACCGCCGCAACCATTGCTGCCCCTGTTCCAGCTGAGTATAAACACGAATCATTATCAACCTTCATAATCCATTAGGACTTGTACCCAGTTGGGAGGGCGGGGAATCGGGTTCCCCAAGCGGTCTAACAGCAACCAGGCTGCCAGGTGTACCGTAAACAAGTAAATGATATTGCTGGCGAAGACGCTGGCGATCGCCAGCGCCTGAATCAGCAAAACACTAGGCATCGCCAGCAATTCCAGCTTGACAAATAACCACTGCAAAAACTCCATCACCTGGGTAATCGTATAAACCCAGAGGTCTTCACCCGACAAAACCGAAAGCACCCAAAATCGAAAAAAGAATCCCAAAACGCCCAGCAGCGTACCCAAGCCGATGGAGACAACCCAGGGAGACCGGCGGTGCCACGCCGCTCCCAGTAGCACTCCCATGAAACCATAAGGAATGACAAACAGAATACTGCGAGTAGGTCCCATCAGCACCGAAAGCAGCAAACCGGAAATCAATGTCGCCATCCAGGCAGCTCGGTTGCCCCAACGCAGGTAGACCAGTGCGATCGGCACCGGAAAAAAGATCCGCAACACCGGTCCCAAAGGAAAGTAGACATCAATCAACCAAATCAAGCTGGAGGTACTGGCTAGAAACGCCGTTTCCACCATCTTTAAAGGAGCAACAGCCTTCACAATAGGCGAGGAAAAATTGTCTCGCTCGTCTGAGCGTTCATTAACCTCGGCTCCAGCGTCAGGGTAGGGGCGTTCCTCTGGACCGTCTACGGGAGAATCACTCATTAGAAAACACGGGATGCGGGAAACGAGAGAGTCTTTAGACCTGAGAGGCAAGCGAATCGGGCGGTTTTAACCGCCGTGGACTTTGTGGGTGCCGCTACCGCCTTGGAGTTACTCGATGCCGGGTACTTTTGTATTGCACTTTCACTCAGACAATTTTGAGTTGACATCTTTGACCCTGTACGCATAGCGGCGATGGAAAACTCCCATTGCTGGGGTAAAGTTAGCTTCGCTCGGTTATCTGGGCTTTTTACGCTCAACACACTGACTTAACCCTCTACGCCTGTTTAATGCTGAACCTCAGAGCCTGGAACTAGCTACGCATCCCAGGGTGAGATGACCCAAATAACGTTTTCCCTTGCGGGAGAGCTGGTCAACTACACCGAAGTATTTGAACTTCAAGCGTTTGCCTGAAGCCCCCGTACTTCAGTCGGGGGTTGCTGACGCAAATTCAGAAAACTTTTCTAGCATCTACTTTTTTGAGAATCCGCCGGTAAAACCCACCCCAATCAATAGCTCGTTACAGGTCGTGAATACTAAAAATGGTAACTTAGGGGCAATGCGAGTGAAGTTGCCGGAACATTATTTTCTTATGACGCTGCCTAACTGGGTTACGTTGTCCCGCCTACTGGGGTTGCCGGTGCTGCTATATTGCTTGCACAACCCAACAAATCAAACTCGCTGGCTCAGTTTGGCAGTCTTTCTCGTTGCTGCCATGACGGATTGGCTGGATGGCTACCTAGCTCGGAAACTCAATCAAGTTACCGAACTGGGCAAGTTTCTTGACCCCCTGGTAGATAAGTTGCTGGTACTGGCTCCCCTGCTGGCGTTGATTGAGCTGGGACAGGTGCCAGCTTGGGGGGTGTTTTTGATTTTGGCGCGGGAGTTGACCGTAGCAGGCTGGCGCGTCACACCCAGTCTGACCGGCAAAACAGTTGTGGGAGCCAATCTCTGGGGCAAGCTTAAAACCATAAGTCAAATTGCCGCTCTAGCACTCCTGATCGCTCCCCTACCAGCAGTCTGGACAATCCCCTCCCTCGTCGCCTTCTGGATTTGTGTCATCCTCACATGGATTTCGGGTGCCATCTACCTGTGGCCAGCCAGAATCTCGTCATCCACTGAGAAGTCCACCTGTGCTGAGTCTCGACCAGAGGCGAGGTAATCATCGCCAAACGAGTCTTTGAGGCCAGAGATCAGGTCATATTCTGGGTGCCAGCCTAGTTCTGTAATCGCTTTATTGACTGAAGCAAAGAAGTGCTGAACTCTGAAGGGAAAGGCTTTGCGCTTGCCGAAATCAAACTGTTTCGGGTCGTAATGGACAATTTGCACAGCATCAGCTGACTTGCCAGCGGCTTCACCACAAGCACGGGCTAGCCCATCGAAAGTCACGTAGCGATCGCCCGACACCTTGTAAATCTGCCCACTCGCTTGGGCGTTCCCCAAAACCTGACACATCGCCCTAGCTAAATCTTTAACATGACCCAGCTGAGTGATATGCAACCCATTGCCAGGAATCGGGATAGGGCGATCGCGCTTTAGTCCGGTCAAAAAACCAGGATTCCAGCTCGTTATAGTTCTGTGGGCCATAGATATAAGTAGGGCGAATCGCCGTCCAAGGCAAAGCAAGAGCACTCAGGTAAGCCTCCGTTTCATGCTTACCCCGATGGCGACTTTTGGGATCAATCGGGTCGCCCTCGATATGGGGCAGCTGGTCTGAAGACAGATACACACCAGCTGAACTCATATAGACAAAATGCTGTACACGGTCTTTAAAAATTTCCGCTAAGGGTTGGGTGTCACTTAGTTCTCGACCATTGTTGTCAAAGATGGCATCAAAATGTTCTGTTGATAACTTTTCCTTGAGAGCAGCTGATTCGGTGCGATCGCCCTTAATTTGTAGCACTCCCGACCCAGGAGCCGGTCGATTACCACGATTAAACAGTACTACCTCATGTCCTTGTTCCACCAGCAACTGGGTCAGGTAGACACCAATGAACCGGGTGCCACCCATGATCAGAATGCGCATAATTTCTCAACCCCCCTATTCTTTATCAGGCTAAATGCCAATTTGAGGTGATCAAGTTACATTATCCATCTGGAACCGATTTAAAGTGGACAACGTCGAGGCAAAAATCGCTCCCTATCTGCGGTAAGTTAGGTTCTTAGGTTTTGATCCCTCCACCGTCAACTCAAGTGAGCTGTGTCATTGAAATATGCGCTTGTCCATGAGTGGTTAACGCCTAAGGCCACGGGCGGTTCAGAACTCGTGGTACGGGAAATTTTAAATCACGTTGATGCCGATCTATATGCCCTGATCGACTTTGAATCGACCAATCCTGAGAGCTATTTGTTTAAGCGGCAGATTGGCACGACGTTTCTGCAGCACTTCCCCAATGCGCGCAACGGCGTGCAGAAATACCTGCCTTTGTTGCCGCTGGCGATAGAACAGTTGGATTTGCAGGCGTATGATGTGATTCTCTCCTCTTCCCACATCGTCGCCAAAGGAGTCCTGACTGGCTCTAAGCAGTTGCACATCTGCTACTGCCATAGCCCCATGCGCTTTGCCTGGGACTTGACGTTTGATTACCTCCGCAATAGCCGCCTCGGTCGCGGTCCCCAAGGCATCTTGACGCGGTACCTGCTCCACCGGCTGCGCCAATGGGATGTACTGAGTGCGAATCGGGTTGATTACTTCATTGCCAACTCCCAAAACACAGCTCGTCGCATCTGGCGCTGCTACCGCCGCCCAGCAACAGTGATTTACCCACCAGTTAATATCGAGCGATTTCCTTTTCTGACCTCAAAACAAGACTTTTACGTCACCGTTTCCCGCTTGGTGAATCATAAGCAAGTCTCTTTGATTGTCCGGGCTTTCAATCAGCTTAAGCGGCCTTTGGTGGTGATTGGCACCGGACCAGAGCTTCAAGCGCTCCGCCAACTGGCACAACCGAATGTGCAGGTGCTGGGGTGGCAGCCCGATGACGTGGTGGAGAAATATATGGCTCAGGCAAAAGCATTTGTTTATGCTGCCTATGAGGATTGTGGCATTGCCCCAGTCGAAGCCCAAGCCTGCGGCACTCCGGTGATTGCCTACGGTGCTGGGGGAGCTTTGGAAACAGTGCGGGATATTCGCCAACACCCGGACACGGGAACAGGTCTATTTTTTGACACGCAAACAGAAGCGGCCTTGGTGGAGGCTATACAAAAGTTCGAACTGTATCAGGGGGCACTGAATCCTGAGTGTGCGCGATCGCACGCCGCCCAATTTGCCCCTAAAATTTTTGCCGAGCGCTACCTTGCCTTTTTAGATAGATCGTGCCAAGAATTCCAGTCGCTTCCGAATCGCTGTTGATTTGTGTTTGTCGCCAGGGACCCCTAGGAACAAATTCGCGCCCAGAAACGGGTCGTCTGGCTTTAAGATTGGGACTAGGTGTGGTGTGGATTGTTAAGGAGTACGATGACTGCCCAGAGCTCACTCCTCTCCGGCAAGCGATTACGGCCTTTCGTCAGACGTGGTCAAGAGCCACTTCGGCCCAGAGTTAAACCCAGAGGTTTTTCCCTTCATCGTCTAAACGGAGAGTTAGCCAAGCGACTGTTCGACGTTATATTTTCGCTATTGATTCTGATTTTGTTTTCCCCGGTCTACCTGCTTTTAGCCTTGCTGATTGCTTTGAGCTCCTCAGGCCCGATTTTCTATGTCCAGAAGCGCGTCGGTAAAAACTACAAACCCTTTGTTTGTATTAAATTTCGAACCATGGTGAGTAATGCCGACGAAATCTTAATGGAAATGATGGAAACATCATCTCAGCTGCGGCAAGAATTTGAGGATAATTTCAAGCTCAAACAAGACCCCCGAATTACTAGGATTGGGAGATTTTTGCGACTCACTAGCCTCGACGAATTTCCTCAGTTCTGGAATGTTTTGAAAGGGGACATGAGTGTTGTCGGGCCCCGGCCTCTGGTAGCAGAGGAACTGCCGAAGTACGGTTGTCATATTGAGAAAATACTGACGATCCGGCCTGGAATTACCGGGTTGTGGCAAGTGTCCGGGCGCAATGACATTCCTTACCCTCGCCGAGTCCAAATAGACCTTTACTATGCCAATTTCCACAATTTCTGGCTGGATCTATGGGTGATTGTGAAAACAATTGGAGTTGTCATTGTGCCTAAAAAAAATGGTGCTTACTGAAGAACCATCAGCAGGCTAAATTGACAACTGCCAAGTCTGGCGGCAAGGTGTTGAAACGGCGGCTTGGCGGCAGTTTAAACGGGAGCAGTTCAAAAACTTATTGTGTTTACCACTTTTGCTAATTGGCCTTTTCAGCTGCTAAATTGTAGCAGTTATACTCCGCGGTTCATCAGGAATATTGAGCATGACGCAAAAAAAGCGAGCGCTGATTACCGGCATTACGGGTCAAGACGGTTCCTACCTGAGTGAGTTGTTGCTCGAGCAAGGCTATGAGGTTCATGGCATTATCCGACGGACATCGACGTTTAACACAGACCGGATCGATCATATGTACGAAGACCCTCATAAAGAGGGAGCGCGGTTGTTTCTGCACTACGGCGACTTGACGGACGGTACTACGCTGCGGCGGATTTTAGAAGAAACCAAGCCAACGGAAATTTATAACCTGGGCGCTCAATCCCATGTGCGGGTTAGCTTTGACTCGCCGGAATATACTGTGGATGCGGTAGGGATGGGAACGCTACGTCTGTTGGAAGCGATTCGGGACTACCAGCAGCGCACTGGAATTCAGGTGCGGTTCTACCAAGCAGGTTCTTCGGAAATGTTTGGTCTAGTGCAGGAGGTGCCACAAAAGGAAACAACGCCGTTTTATCCCCGCAGTCCCTATGCTTGCGCTAAGGTCTACGCCCACTGGCAGACAGTTAATTATCGGGAATCTTATGGGTTGTTTGCGTGTAATGGGATACTTTTTAATCACGAAAGTCCACGTAGGGGAGAGACGTTTGTGACGCGCAAAATTACACGAGCGATCGCCCGGATCATTGCTGGTAAACAGAAAAAGCTGTTCATGGGCAATCTCGATGCCAAGCGGGACTGGGGATATGCTAAGGACTACGTGAAGGCAATGTGGCTGATGCTGCAACAATCGGAACCTGATGATTACGTGATTGCCACAGGCCAAACCCAGTCGGTGCGGGAGTTCCTAGAAATTGCTTTTGGTTATGTCAATTGTAATTGGCAGGACTATGTGGAGTTTGACGATCGCTATCTCAGGCCAGCTGAGGTGGAATTGTTGCTCGGCGACCCCACCAAGGCGCAGCAGAAATTGGGCTGGAAACCTTCGGTCACGTTTAATGAGCTGGTAGCCTTGATGGTAGAAGCAGACCTCCAAGCGCTGGGCCAAACTTCGCCCAATGGCAAAGTGGCACAAGTGATTAAAGATAATGCCACGGTTCGTCAAGAACTGGGCAGCCTCCACTTCTGACCAACACCAGCAAGGAAGAAAACATGACAGCCATAGCTCTAAAAGACAAACGGATTCTTGTCACCGGTGGGGCTGGGTTCCTCGGTCATCAGGTGATTGACCAACTGTGTAATGCTGGAGCCGACCAGCAGAAAATCACACTGCCGCGATCGCGCGAGTGTGATTTGCGTTCGTTTGAAAACTGCCAGCGCGCCGTCGATCAGCAGGACATTGTGATTCACCTAGCTGCCCATGTCGGCGGTATTGGTCTGAATCGAGAAAAGCCAGCTGAACTGTTCTACGACAACTTGATGATGGGCACTCAGCTGATTCACGCCGCATATCTGGCTGGGGTGAAAAAATTTGTCTGTGTTGGCACCATCTGCGCCTATCCCAAATTCACCCCAGTGCCATTTAAGGAGGATGACCTGTGGAATGGCTACCCGGAGGAGACAAATGCTCCTTATGGAATTGCCAAGAAAGCCCTCTTGGTTCAACTACAAGCTTACCGGCAGCAGTACGGCTTCAATGGCATCTACCTGCTGCCCGTGAATTTATACGGCCCAGAAGATAACTTTGACCCTAGGAGCTCCCACGTCATTCCGGCGTTAATCCAAAAAGTACACTCTGCCCAACTCAAGGGAGAAAAGGAGATTCGCGTTTGGGGGAATGGCACTCCCACCCGTGAGTTTCTCTACTCACAAGACGCGGGGCGGGGTATTGTCATGGGTACCCAGTTCTACAATCACCCTGAACCGGTCAACTTGGGAACGGGGTATGAGATATCCATCCGCTCACTAGTGACGCTTATTTGTGAACTGATGAATTTTGAGGGCGAAATTGTCTGGGACACCGACCAGCCCAACGGGCAGCCGCGCCGGTGTTTAGATACTCAACGGGCGAAGGACTCCTTTGGCTTTGTTGCGCAAGTGGACTTTAAGCAAGGGCTACACAATACCATCGATTGGTATCGGCAACACGCTGCTTAATTAAAGGAGTCTCCGAGTCACCGCGTCAGGAGTCAGGAGACCTTATTACTCATGACTCCTTCTTGGTCAAGAGTGCTAGATCACAATTATTATTGTAATTCCGTTTGAAACCGTGCTTAAAAACTCGTGAATGCCATCGACAATAATCCGAGTAAAGCAGAACTCCGCCGCTCGCATTTGATCGCACGAAGGTTGATGGCTCAAGCAGAATGGCGGCTTCATAGCTCACGCATCTGTTCTCACCTGCAAACCTCTCCCTTGTTTGCCTCAGCTCAGACAATTCTGGCTTATTTCAGCTTTCGCCAAGAACCAGACCTCAGTGGGCTATTTACAGACACCAGCCGCCGCTGGGGATTTTCGCGCTGCGTCGGTCATTCCCTGTGCTGGCATATCTGGACGCCTGGTTCGCCCCTACAAACCGGGGCTTATGGTATTGTAGAACCCCATGCCGATGCCCCCAAGATAGAACCATCTGAGGTAGATTTGATTCTTGTCCCAGCTGTTGCCTGTGACGCTCAGGGGTATCGCTTGGGTTACGGGGGTGGTTATTATGATCGCTTGCTCAGTTCAGCTCAATGGGCGTCAAAGCCTACGATAGGTATTGTGTTTGAATTTGCTTACTTGCCCCAATTGCCTATTGACCCTTGGGACACAAGGCTGCATGGCGTCTGTACACAGACCAGCTTCAAGATTTTTGAGAGAAGAAAGTGATGAATTTTCAATTAAAAAGAAAACTCAAAACTCAAAACTCAAAATTTAAAACTATTGGGACGTATGTGGTACTGTTCACGTCCGCACTTGTTATGCTTTTCCCCCTACTCTGGCTCATCAGTACCTCCTTGAAATCCCCAGGTGAAAATATCTTTCAGTTCCCACCCCAGCTGTTGCCCAGTCAGCCTACGCTCCACAACTTTGTCAAGGTTTGGCAAACCAATCCCTTTAGTCAGTACCTGTTTAACAGTACCCTCGTCGCAGTGCTGACAGTGGGATTGAATCTGTTGTTCTGCTCTCTAGCGGCTTATCCACTGGCAAGGCTGGAGTTTCAGGGACGAGAGCTAATCTTTAATGCGATCATTTCCACCATCATGATTCCCTTCCAGATCCTGATGATTCCCTTGTATATTTTGACTGTCCAGCTGGGGATGAGAAACACTTATATAGGAATTATTTTTCCAGAGATCGCTTCTGCCTTTGGCATTTTTCTGTTGCGGCAAGCTTTTCAGGGAGTCCCTAAAGAAATGGAAGAAGCTGCCCGGATGGATGGGTGCTCGGAGTTGGGCTTGTGGTGGTCTGTAATGCTCCCAGCCATTCGACCAGCACTTGTAACCCTGGCAATCTTTGTCTTCATCGGCTCCTGGAGTGACTTCCTCTGGCCCCTGATTGTCATCGACCGACCAGATTTATACACCTTGCCCTTAGGAGTAGCGACGCTAGCGGGGACCTTCTCTCTCGATTGGCGACTGATTGCAGCTGGCTCCGTCATTTCCATTGCCCCAGTACTGCTATTTTTCTTATTCCTGCAACGTTACATCGTCCCCACAGAATCTGGCAGCGGCGTCAAAGGTTAGATGATCTTTAAAAGTTGAATTATGACTATGTGACCTCCGCTGTCTTTGCCCGTCCGGAAGCCGCTACAGTTGGCATGATGCCAGACCAAGGCTAGGGAAAAATTTGGCGAATCCCTGCAATGCCACCACACCGAGTTCCGATCGCTGTTCTACAGGCTGACGGAACAGGATGAGCAAACTATGATCAAGTTAGTGGTGGATGGAGACTCCGACCGGGTGTTGGGCGCTCACATGGTGGGTGAGCACGCAGCCGATATAATTCAATAGTTGTGCGGAAGACATTCGCAACGGAGTTACAAAGCTTGACCTCGATGCCACAATCGGTATTCATCCGACGACTGGGGAAGAGTTTCTGAGGCTGGATTGAAACTGCTAATTGCTTAATCAGTTGTCCCTTTCAGGAGCACATGATGACGTTTGATTACGACCTGTTTGTGATTGGTGCTGGTTCTGGAGGGCTGGCGGCTGCCAAACGGGCGGCTAGCTATGGTGCCCGAGTAGCGATCGCAGAAGAAGATTTAGTCGGCGGCACCTGTGTCGTCCGGGGCTGCATTCCCAAAAAACTCATGGTGTATGCCTCTCACTTTCCAGCGCTGTTTGAAGCGGCGGCAGGCTATGGCTGGCATGTGGGTAAGAGCGACTTAGACTGGCATCAGATGATTACGGCGGTGAATCAGGAAGTCCTTAGGCTCTCTGAAATGCATATACGGTTTCTGGAAAAAGCTGGGGTGGAACTGATTCAAAGTCGTGCCACGTTATTAGATCCTCACACGTTGGAAGTTGATGGACGTAAAATCACCGCCGATAAAATTTTGATTGCCGTCGGTGGGCGTCCCGTCAAGCCGGATTTACCTGGCGCGGAATATACCATTACCTCCAATGAGATGTTTCACCTGTCCCAGCAACCGAAGCAGATAGCCATTCTTGGGGGTGGTTATATTGGTGTGGAATTTGCCAGCATTATGAACGGACTTGGCTCTCAAGTCACCCAGCTGATCCGGGGGAATAACCTCTTGAAGGGGTTTGATGATGATATTCGCACTGGCATTCAAACTGGGATGACGCAGCATGGTATCCAAATTATCAGCAATATCGTTGGGAAAAAAATTGAGCGGGTGGCAGAGGGTCTTAAGCTCACGTTCTATAAAGAAGGGCAAGACACTGAAACGACGATAATGGCGGACGTGGTTCTGGCCGCCATCGGTCGTAATCCCAATATAAATGGCCTCGGTTTGGAAAATGCCGGTATTGATGTTGTCCCAGGTGAGCGCCAAGAAATGACCCCAGCGACTGGGTACAGTGTCAAAAGCGCGATCGCTGTGGATGAATATAGCCGCACTAGGCAGCCGAATATTTTTGCCGTCGGGGATTGCACTGACCGGATCAATTTAACACCAGTAGCGATCGCTGAAGGTCGCGCCTTTGCTGATACTGAATTTGGTCACAACCCCCGCATTACCAGTCACGAAAATGTGGCATCTGCTGTGTTCTCTCAACCAGAAGCCGCTACAGTCGGTCTGACGGAAGCTCAAGCGCGCTTAAAATTCGGTGAGGCGGTGAAGTGCTATCGCTCTGTGTTCCGGCCCATGTTCTACAGTCTGACGGGTCAGCAGGAGAAAACGATGATGAAGTTAGTGGTGGATAGCAACACTGATCGAATTCTGGGCGCTCATATGGTGGGGGAAAACGCGGCAGAGATCATTCAAGGAATTGCGATCACTATCAAGATGGGTGCCACCAAAAAAGACTTTGATGCCACCATGGCCATTCATCCTTCAGCAGCAGAAGAGTTCGTCACCATGCGTTGACATTCTCCCCATCCACTTTTAAAATCCGCTCTGGTCGGGAATTGTTTTAGCGAGCGCGAATTTAATCATAAAGCTATACATCCACAGCCGCCAGCTGGGGTGTTTTTTTGTTTGGGTGATTGCTTATTGGCAATAATACTTGCCCACTTAACTTAGTGACTCTGTTTCGCGCTGCTTCTTTTCTGAGATCGCTTCCCTTAGCCACTCCGTTCGGTTCGGGAGTGAGCGCACAAATTCATCTAGCTCGGGTGGCAATCGCACAGAAATTGACCTTGGCGCCAGTGGCTCCTTGTATGGCGATTTGAATTTCGGTTTTGGGTGAGGGTTTGCCATCTAATGTGTGAAATCGCGTAGAATGTGATATAATTATAATTGTAATGCCAGAGGGACAGGGCGCAAAACTCATGACCTCTGGCATAACCCGCAATTGACGTATAAGTTCACAACTGGGTCATTCACTTATAAATTCACAACTGGGGCATTCACTATGATAGCCATTTTTTCGCAAGACAAAGAATCAAACGCATCCGCAGAAGTTAACGAATATTTAGAACAGCAAGTACAAACAATCACCCAAGATATCATCCCGCCAGTCTTTCAGGGCATCCGCACTGGACTTCACTCCGTAGCCTTTCAAGTCGCCCAAAGCCTTGAGCAAGCGACAAGGGCGACGGTTGAAGGCGCTATGAAGGCGGGTCAGATGCTACTGAGAATGAAAAATGACCTCAAGCCCAAAGAGTATCGAATATTTCTGCTCCAACCAGGATGGACGCCAAGACTAGCCAACAAGTACATCAAGCTAGCCAAGACTTTTGAGGGATTTGAGTTGTCAAAATTGGTCAAAGTTGAACTAACCACGCTGTTTGCTTTGTGCGTAAAACACCGAGGCAGTGTGGTAGAGAAGCTGCGGTCGGCTCAGGAAATAAATCAAACTCTGGTTGAGCAGCTGATAAAGGAAAGCCGACCGCCACGCACAAAGCCGAAGCAGCAGTCTACTCCGATCACTGGATGGAAGCAAGATGCTTCTGGCGGTGGACGGCACTACGTGGTCAGTCTCTATGATGAGCAAACCGGAATCTCAATAGAAAAGCAGGCTTCATCAGCAGGCGTGTTGCCTCAAAAGATCATAGCCGAAGCAGTTGCCTATCTAGCGCAGCGCCACAACCAGGTAGATCCTAAGGAGGACACATCGGCACAGATGCAGGAGTTTCAGGAAAATATCGCTAAGATGCGGTCGCTGCAGATTGAAAACGAAAAATTATTAATTGAAAAGCAGGAGATGGAAGCACGTCATCAGGCCGAAATTGCCAAACTGGAACAGAAGGTGCAGGAATTGGAACAAAAATTGACTGCTGGGTTTAATCAGGCATCTTCCGCTCAAGAAGATGTTGCGCCCAATCAATCAATCCCAATCGATGACCATCATGAAGACCTGCATCAAGCCAAGGTTTGGGAGGATGTTGCTTTATCAGTTCAATGCCAGAGCGATCATTTACTCAAGATTGTCAAAAAATGGACGCCAGAAGACCGCCAGCATCTAGTTAATTTACTGGTGACTCATCTAGAAAAACACCCTAAGGCAATGGAAGAGGCAAATGGATACCGGAGAAATTGCTTCAAAAAGCCCTTTCAACCTTTTCCTACACAATTCAAAGAATTAGCGGCCCGAACAATTTGAGCGATGAACCAGAAATTGAGTACACTCATGGCTGCTGAGAGTGAGTGTTCTGGTTTCACTAAGAGAAAGGCCTGGAGCGTGTCGTTTAGGGCTTCGATCCGTTCGAGGAAGCCACGAGTTAACTCAACTGGTTACAGCTGCTTGGTGGCAATCAAGGCGGCAGCTTCTGATCAGCTTAGATACCATAGATGCGTTATTCACCAACTTCCCGCTTCGCCATTTCAAATACATGTGCCAGGTTACTGTTGTAGCTAGGCGGCTTGCGGACGAGTGCCTTCATGCGCTCCAAAGTAGGATAGACACGGCGTAATTGTTCAAGCTCCGTAGGCAGCAGCTTAAGACCTGCACGTTCTGCAAGCAGGTTCAAGTCTTCAGATGTAATGGTAAGCTTCGGGTTGGTCACGGGAATTGCTTTCTTATCAAGTGATTTCTAGTATTTTCTCTGTTCATGAGCAAGCTGATGTGTAGCTGGTGAGTGAAGTTATTTTAATCACAATACTATTGTTTTATTTCATCCAGGGTTGAACGGATTGAACCTTCATCCCATCCCTCCATAAACCGTATTGCCGAGAGAGCTGCATAGTCACGCTCAAGCTCTATGCTCAACCAATTTCGTTGCAGTTCCTCAGCAACTTGCCCTGTAGTGTTAGAGCCAGAAAAAATATCGACTACGATATCACCAGGCTCAGTAAGAAACTTGATAAAAAATTTTGGCAGTTCTGGAGGAAAACGGGCAGGATGGCTATTTTGTCCTAAAAGTTTACACGTCCTAAAGTAGTGAGAATTGCTATCCGTATTAGGAATTTGCAGTAAGTTTGGCGGAATAGCACCACCATTATCTTTTCTAAAAGCTTTAGCTATGTCATGGCCTGAAGGACGAACATTAGGTTGATAAAATTTGTCTGGATTCTTTAACAGCGTTTTCATCCGCTCAGAGTAAGGCACTAAAACCCTGGTCACATCTGCCTTTGGCCTCTCTGTTTTAGAAAACCACCAGACAGTATTAACAGCATCCTTCACTCGAATTTTTTGCTTATTTACCCATTCAATTGGGGATGGAAGCTTAGATGGATTGTACCAAAAAAATTCTTCTGCGAGTTGATATCCTAATTAATCACAAAACTCTAAAAGCACTCGATAGTTGTGAAGAGACCGAATGGGTTTTCCTCGCTGGTAGGCACCACCAAGATCTAAAACAAAACTGCCAGTTTTCTTCAAAACTCTAAACGCAGCCTGTCCAAATCTAGTCAGCCATTCCACATAAGCTGTTTGGTCTTCATTGCCATAACTCTTTTGGCGAAGTAAGGCAAAAGGTGGGCTAGTGACTATAAGGTCAATGGACTCTTCAGGTAATAAGTTCAAAATCTCTAAACTATCAGCCCAAACTTGAAGACCATATTGCGTCCAGTAGACTTGCAATTTTTCGGGTAATTCAAACAACATCAAAGCCCATACAAGCTTTTACAAGGAATACCATCATACCCTAGCAGTAACCAATGGAACGAGAGTGAAACTAGTGGAAGTCGGAGCCAATGGCAACCCTAGAGCGACTCAGGCAGCAGTTGCTTCACCCTAACCGCACGCATGATTCGGATTGATTGATAACCTGGAACCAGCCCTGGATGGTAACGGCAAGTTCATTTCTAGGGGCGGGAATTCAGAAACCACGCCCTGGACGAAGAAGGGCGGGGTAGTTCATAATGGAGCCAGCTAGCAACGATGTGACCTAGCTGAGTAAGGAACAGATTCTTCATGGACGACAATCTGGATCAAGCGCTAGAGGTTGATGTACTGGCTGCTGCCTTACGCATGGATCATCAGGAGTCAGGAGATCTGTTGGAGTTCCTGGCAAAAAAGTTAGAACAATCCTTACCCCAAAGCACAACTGTGGCTCGCGGTGGCTGGTTCCTATCTAAGGAGCATCCTGTCGGGCAAATCACTGTACGCTTTGACGATTACCAATATCAAATCAGCCGGGAACGCCACGGTTCATTCACACCTAAAGTCATGAAGCTAGTGCGAGGGGTTGTGATCAAGACGACAGAAATTCCAATTGACCAGTGGACTGATGAGGTTGCCCAACAACTTGCTCTGTTGGCGAAGCGCAGTGCCCAAACCCGTAGTGCCCTAAACAAATTTGTGATCGGTTAAAGAAAAAAACTATGCCATTATGGCGTCAAGAATCCGTTGCCCAAAAGCAGCGACGGGAGATGCAAGCGGCAAGCCTCAAAGCCCTGGAGATGGGTAATATTCCCCTAGAGGCAAAGCACCGCTTGGAGGCACAGAAACTTGGGGGCGATCGCTTCTTTACCAGCGACTTAACCTGCAATGAATATTTACTGACTCGGCAAGCAGGCTACGAGCCAATTGGATTGGTGATGGGTACTGCTTTCTACAAAGTCAGCTTTTGGGGCTACTTCGGCAGATACCAAACTTTCACCGGCGAACTCTCGGCTTTAAGTCACGCTCAGCTAGCCGCGCGAGAACTAGCCGTTAGTCGCATGCGGCAAGAAGCTGCTCTACTAGGAGCAACTGGAGTCATCGGCGTGCGGCTGCTTCTCGGTGGCTATGATTGGAGTTCCAGAACGGTTGAATTCACTGTGATCGGCACTGCAATTCGGGTTAAAAATCGGCCAGATGACACAGAACCGTTTACCAGTGCCCTCAGCGGTCAAGAGTTTTGGCAACTGCATCAAGCAGGTTACTGGCCTAAGGGGTTGGTGTTTGGTGTCTGCTCATACTACGTGCATGGCAACTACAACACCCAGGCAGTCATGAACAACTCCTGGTGGAGGGGCGGTTGGGCTAACCAGGAACTAACCCAGTACACCCAAGGCTTTCAATCGGCTCGCCACTTAGCAATGAACCGTTTAACTGAGGATATTCATCGGCATAAAGCTGAGGGAGCAGTCGGCATGGACATTGATGCCAATATAGAAGACATCGAGTACGAAATCAACGATAGGAAATACCACGACCTTTTAGCTCATTTTGTGGCTGTGGGAACCGCCATTGTACAGGATGACCAGCCAATCCAGACCCCGCCAAAGTCGCCGCTGCTGTTATACAACCTTGCCAGTGGCAAGTCAGAGCAGCTCAAAAAAGTAGATATTCAGGACTAGCGATCGCTAGTAGTCGTAGCAACTTGTTCAAAGGATGACCTAATGACTAATAGTCAACCAATGCCTGCTGACCTACCTGCCCATGCCCGTGAGCGTTTGTCAGCCATGCGCGGTGAAGGAGGTCAGCGGCGTTTATTCACCAGTGACCTGTCTGTCAATGAGTTTTTGCTGGTTAAGGAAATAGGCTTTGAGCCTGTGGGGCTGGTGGTCGGCTGCTCCATCTATCACATCGGCTTTCAGCAAGCTAACTGGAACCAAAACCAGGAAATGACGGTGCTATCCCAGGCAATGTACCATGCCCGCGAACTAGCCATGAGTCGCATGGAAGAGGAAGCCGATGCCCTGGGTGCTGATGGGATTGTGGCAGTGCGGCTGACAGCAAAGCACATGGAGTGGGAACCTTCCCTGGCTGAGTTCGTGGCAATTGGCACGGCTGTCTCGGCGCGTAACCGTCAAATTTCTTTCAGGACATTGGATGACAAGCCGTTCACCAGCGACCTGTCGGGGCAAGATTTCTGGACCCTGCTGCGGGCTGGCTACCGACCTGTTGGACTGGTGATGGGCAACTGCGTCTACCACGTCGGTCGTCAAGGTCTCGGTCAGTGGTTCAGAAACATTGGCCAAAACGTTGAAATGACTAATTTCACTCAAGCTCTCTACGATGCCCGTGAGTTGGCGATGGAGCGGATGCAGGCTGAGGCAACCCACCTGAAAGCAGAGGGGATTGTTGGCGTTCAGATCCATGAGGGGAATTACTCCTGGCAATCTCATGTGATTGAGTTTTTTGCTGTTGGCACAGCAGTCGTCCCGATTAGAGAAGACCATCACATCCCAACTCCTCAGCTTGTACTCTCAGTCAACGACTGAACTGCAGATGGAGCGACAGGATATTCCAACTTATATTTATTTGCACGCAAGGGAGTCGCGACTTAATCCTCAATAAGCGATACAAAAGGATATTTCTCGCGCTCTTCATGGTATAGTTTTTATAGAGCCGAAAACCAAGGCTATGAAACCAAACAAAATTCTAGGCTTGAAATCCTGCTGGAGTTCGAATCAGGAAGTTTTCAAAGATAGGACGGGCTACGTCCGAATCCAACGCCTGTGGACAAGAAGGAGCCGCCTCCCTTGGACGAAGCAGGAAGCGAACTTCAACCGAAGTGCACCAATGTACCGTGTTGTATAAGTTTTGTGTAGCAGTAAAATAAAAAGGTTAACCACGAGTCTTAGTGGTTTTAGTTAGTGCTTCCATTCATCCGGTCAGACTTAGCTAAGCTACGCGCCTACACACCCCATCCCAGCAGTGGCACTGGCAAGCCGGTGTTGGATTCAATTCATGTTGACCGCCTAGATACTAATGAAAGTCCGTTTGACTGGCCAGTCGAGTTAAAACAAAAGCTTGCCTGGACGTATCAGCAGCTGATTGAGACTAACCGATATCCGGATGGGAGTCATGAATCGCTCAAGCAAGCGATCGCAGAGTACGTCAATGAATCAGACAAAGGTGTCTGCCCAACGGCATTAACACCAGCTAACATTTCTGTTGGCAATGGCTCTGATGAACTCATCCGCTCCCTATTAATAGCCAGCTGCCTGGGGGGAGAAGGGTCGATATTAGTTGCCAATCCCACCTTTTCCATGTACGCGATTCTGGCTCAGACATTGGGAATTCCAGTGGTGACGGTAGAGCGACAAGCGAATTTTGAAATTGACCTTGCAGCTGCCCAAGCAGCGATAGAGCACACTCACAATCCTCCAATCCGGGTAGTTTTCGTTGTTCATCCCAACTCCCCCACCGGCAATGCGTTAACCCTAGCCGAGCTGGAATGGCTCCGCAGTTGCAGCGAGCAGATTTTGGTTGTAATTGATGAGGCTTACTTTGAATTTAGCCAGACTACCCTAGCGGGTGAATTGTCACAACGACCCAACTGGGTGGTGCTGCGGACATTTTCTAAAGCATTCCGGTTGGCAGCCCATCGAGTCGGATATGCTCTAGCCCATCCTGAGTTAATTGCCGCCCTAGAAAAAATCCGCTTGCCCTACAACCTCCCCAGCTTCTCGCAAGCTGCCGCCTTGATTGCCATGCAACAACGGCAGTTGTTGCTGCACTCGATTCCCCAGCTGCTGGCTGAGCGAGCCCAGTTAACCCATGACTTAGCCCAGCATCCAGCATTACAAGTGTGGGAGAGCGCTGCTAACTTTATCTACCTTCAGCTCAAAGATAGTGGCTCTAAAGAAGGAGCCCCCAACCGACTGAGCAGTCTAAGCCAGCAACTGAGAGCTAGTGGTACTCTCGTTCGTCACCTGGGCGGTGGATTGCGGATTACTGTGGGCAGCCCGGCAGAAAATTTACGGACGCTTGAGCGGTTACAAACAGCTCTCTCGTAAGCAGTAAAGAGGACTCACCCTCTGCGGTCCCAGTTGGCAGAAACTCGGCGTACCATCCTCACCGTTTGTGGCAGGACACCCACTAAAAGTGCAAACGCATCATCTGGCAGTTGAGCGACTGTCTCGGCATCAAAGTAGTTTTCAAACTGAGTAAGAATCATCTGGACTCGCTGCTGAGGGACTGGTTTTTCCGTAATCTGTCTCATTAACCGAATCCACTGCCGCCGGATCAAGTAAGCCCTCTGTCGCTCTTCATAAGATCCAGGAGACAATAAAGTAATATTCCCCACCGGCAGCGCCGACTCACAATCCCCGTCATAACAGTCGCCTACTGCTGCCCCCGGTCCCGCAAACTCAGCATGGTAGCGTTTGTAGAGGATCAAGCCATTCCGCCGACGACTATTCACCATTAACAATTGTCCACTGTGCAGCAGTGTAAGGATTTTCGAGCCATGCGAGTGCTCACTTTCATTTGTCATGTCACTCTTAGCACGGGAACTGGTGACACAGGTACCGCTGAGGGCGGAATCAGCTAATGCTTGAGTAGTCTGGTAGCGCTGCTGGTTTTCGCTATCCATCTAGTCTCGTATTCAAAACAGGTTTACCCTAAATCTGCACTCGAAGTTCGAGCCGGGAGGCAATATCATTGGCTTTCGCCTTCCCTTGTATTAATAATTATGACCGTCAAGCTAAAATTTAGGATAAATAGTCGTTGCTCACTAAGTACGTAATGATATTTTATGGGATTTATTAAAACTAATACAAAGCCACGGTGATAGAAATTTAAAGTATTAATAAAGCTTAGTTGATGAAATTGTAAATTTTAGATAAAGTCCGTTAATTAAAGATTCAAACCAATTTATTACAACTGGGAGCTTTATTAAAGAATTTTTGCTCGTTGCTAAATTGGGAAAAATCAGTAATTTAACATACTAAATATTAATCTAAATGATAAGATTATATAAGATAAAAAACTGCTCTTAACAGGTTCGAATTTTATGCCGCTGGCGCTATATTGAAGCAGGCTCTTATGCAGAAGGGAAAAAATGTTGGTTGGGGATTCGTTAGAATCCCAATCGGGAGCAACCATTTCTTTGATTGTCCAGGTTCTTGAAACCCTTGCTCCAAATCGGTGCGCCTTTATGATCGTGCCTTCGGTATCAGGATAAATTATAAAAGCCTTCAGCATAAGAGCACTCTGCCTTCTTCGGTCAAGGTGCTGCTTTGCGTTCTCGGTCAGGGCTTAGGCGTTTGTGTAAAAAAAGCTGCCTTGGTCGTCCCAGTAGCCAAGCACTCCAGCTTGAATCGACTTGATGCAACCGATATCCCAGCTTGAAATAGAGCTGCCGTGCCTGATGATTGTTTTCCAGGACGTGGAGGTAGAGGTCTTGAAAACCCCAGGAGAGAGCAACTCGCTCACACTTCAAGAGCAATTGTTGAGCAACTCCTCGTCGGCGATGTATTGGGCGGACGGCCAAATTTGACAGATAGGGATATCGGGAGTGTACGTTCTTAGCGGAGGCATTACCATCGCATTGCCATAGATCAGTTGAACGCACCGCGATTTCTACGGTTCCAGCTAAATCATCACCCTGACTGGTGCCAGTGGCGGCAGGGTCTACAGCAACCAGACAGATATAATGCGGCGAAGCCGAGCGGAGTCGATTTCGTAGGTCTTCGTAGATTCCCAAGCGCAGTAATGGGTAGGTCCAACCAAAGATTCCATCTTGGGAGTGAAAGCCATCGGCAAGGATCTCGGCAAGAGCAGTCAGATCGACCGATTGGGCAGCACGAATTTGGAAGTGGGACGGACAGTCGGATTGACCAGCTGCTGGCTGACAGTCAGTTGAAGAAGAAAACAAGGGTGTCAAAACTAATTTAGGATACCCATCTTCAATCATCCTAAACGATTGGGGCAGGTGCCGTCAGGACTAAAAATTGTGTTATACTAGGTTAAACAATCCTGAATGATTAATTCGCGGGCGTAGTTTAGTGGTAAAACTTTAGCCTTCCAAGCTAATAATGCGAGTTCGATTCTCGCTGCCCGCTTTATTCTATCTATATATATTCAAAAAAAGGGCAAACTGCGGTGTCTACCCTTCTTCTAGTCTGGGACAACTCCAACAGGTTCATCCCACTTGGATTAAAAAAGACTCGCTTGCCTTAGTCTTCCTCAACAGGTTCACTCTTTTTTACCTGTCAATGCTTCCAAGAAATTCCTCGACTTGTCTTCAACTGATATGGCTCCCTGGGAATTTTCAGGGCGGCTAAACTGGTCAATATCAGCAGCTCCTTGGATCTCATTTAGACCTTCGTTCGCTTTAGTTTTGGTCTTTTGCTGTGAATAGGGGTCTTTTAAGACTGCCTCTTGTGCTTCGCGTTCAATACCTCTTAGCTGTGTCTCACCTTGTTCAGGGGTGGTTGGGTTACCAGTAATGTTTACAGGGTCGCTGTAAGCAGGAAAGGCATTGGATAAGACTAAAAAGGCGCAAACACAGGCAGCTAGTAAGAAGCGAACTGGGCGCAGGGCAGACAAATTGAAGCGGATAGAGCGCATACCGAATTTCTCCTGGTTATAACAATGGGCATTATTGAGGTTATTATCAGGATTAAGACTAAGCAAAAGCCTGAACAAACTCTAAATTTACCTCAAATCGTGGAGTTGGATACATCTGCACTAAGATAGATGTGTTATTAGCTGCTGGCTCGTCGTTAGTTAAGATTTTCCAGGCGAATCCGGGGGTCTACAGTCTTGAGTAGCAGGTCTGCCAAGAGGTTGCCCACAATTAACATCACGCCACCCATCATGAGACTACTTATCACCAGATAGAGGTCTTGAGCCAGCACCGCTTGTAGAATTAGTCGCCCCAGACCAGGCCAGTTGAAGAAGAATTCAGCTATGAACGCACCGCTTAATAAGCCAGCTAACTCGAAACCCAGTAGGGTAATCAAGGGATTAACGGCATTGCGGAGGGCATGAACATAGATCACGCGGTTTTCTGGCAGTCCTTTGGCACGAGCGGTCTGGATGTAATCCTGGCGCAGGACGTCTAATAATTCACCGCGAGTGATTCGCTGTAACCCAGCAAAGCTAGTAATGCTCAGAGCCACGGTCGGTAGAATCATGTGCCAGCTGATATCCAGGAATTTGCCCAGGGGGGATAGATCGGCGTTATTGATGCTAGTCATGCCGCCCACTGGAAAGAGGGGAGAGGTATTTTGCGCCAAGATCAGCAGCAATAGGGCAGTGATGAAACTGGGAAATCCTTGTCCGGCGTAGCTAATCACCTGTAAGAGCCGGTCAATCCAATGATTTTGTTTGACAGCAGCGATCATGCCCAAGGGAATAGCGATCGCCCAAGTGACAATTAAAGAGGCTAAAGCGAGTAACAGTGTCGCTGGAATCCGCTCCCACAATAGCGACGCCACAGAGCGTTGGTAAACAAAACTCGTGCCAAAATCCCCCCGCGTAAGAATCTGCCACAGCCAGCGCCCATACTGCACAGGCCAAGGCTGATCCAGGCCAAATTGTCGCCGAAGTTCCTCAATCCGTTCCGGGGAAATTTTAGGATTTTGCTTCAACGTATCCAGGTAATTTCCTGGAGCCAGTTGGATGATGAAAAACGACAGCGCTGATGCCAACAACAGAGTCAAAAGGGCCTGCAACAGCCGCTTCACCACATAGACAAACGTCTCGCTCCTCACCAGCCTTAGCAGCCACTCCCAAGGCAGCTCAACCCTAGTAGAACTCATAAAACGTGCCCCTAACAGCTAATATTCGACCAGCGTCACAATTGGCACATCGGGCAAATGGTTACGCCCTTGTAAATCCTGTAGCTCGATCACAAACCCAAAGCCCACCAGCTCGCAGCCAATCTGCTGCACCAACTTCGCCGTAGCACTCGCCGTTCCACCCGTAGCAATTAGATCATCCACAATTAAAACCCGGCTTCCTGGTTGCAGGGCATCTTGATGCACTTCCAGCCGATCCGTGCCATACTCCAGTTCATACTCAACTGAGTAAACCGAGAAAGGCAACTTACCGGGTTTACGGACTGGAATAAAACCAGCCCCTAACTTATAAGCCAAAGGCGCGCCAATAATAAATCCCCGCGACTCCATCCCTACTATGTACTCTGCATCTAGCCCAGCAGCAGTAAACTTTTCGGCTAGAAAATCAATTGTGTAACGCAGTCCAGCCGGGTCGCGCAGGAGCGTGGTAATGTCCCGAAACAAAATTCCGGGTTTGGGAAAGTCAGGGATGTCGCGAATTAGGGACTTCAAATCCATAAGATTGTGGTGGAAAATGGGATTGGAAAGCGGCATCGGTTGCCTAATCATACTGGAGACGCATGAAAAATCGTACACTATAAATCCAGATAGTTTTGGATTGTTGGTCAACGACCCAGCGCCTGCTTTCTTCACCCGCTCAGCTTGTTAGGATGAATGCTTCTGTGAGCGTAATGCCGTTAGACAGTTCAGCCGTCCAGTCAAATCCGATGATTTTGGACATTTTACTTAATCCACCCGTCGTGGAAAAAGGGTGTCCACGCCGAACCAGGATGCAAATTGACCTGATTCTGCTGGCAATTGAAGCCTTGGAACTGGGTGGTTCTGAAGCAATCCTGGGGATGGCTGATCAGCTAGAACTCCGGGAAATTATTAAAAACCGGGTGAACCTATGGCGAATGCGTAGTACAAACCCCCTGCGGCGAGCGCATACACGCCGTCCCTTGAGCATAATCGAGGCGAAAGCGCTGGTGGTGATTGCCTGCTATTTGGCGCGACGGTTGACAGTTGTGCTCCGGCAGTTGCTAATGATTTATCAACAGATGAGTCAGAGCCAGACGCCACTAGAACAAAATTTGCGGCTGTCTAATTACTTGGAGAGATTCAAAGCGCATTTCCGCAGCAGGATGAACCCCCGACGTTCTGGTGTGCTTGCTTACAGTTCAGATGAAAAGTTGGATAAGCTAGCCCTCAGCCTGTTGGAACAATTACTTTTCTGTACAGGCACGGCTGGAATGCAGCGGTTTTGGATTAGTCTGTTTGACGGTGAAGTAGAATGACCATTCAACGCAGGTACAGTCTACCGAATTGCACGCTGCTCCTAGAGGGTTTAAGTGATAGCACCACCAGTGCTGCGTCTACCGACGTGCGACCCTTAATCTCAATATTGGTAAATGCCGAGTGTCATTTGACGGCAACTGATCAGCCTCTGACGGGTGGTCGTGATTTTTTGGCAAGCTTGGTGACAGCAGTTAGTGCCTATGCTCAGGAATTTTTGAGTAAAGTGCCTCATCCGGCAGCCCACAAGAATGATCCTGGATTGGTAAAGTTGCAGAAAGTTGACGACGCTCGGCATCGGTTGATTGTTAATTCGGGGATGAGGGATCAGGGATTAGACGTTGCTAGCTCTTCCCAACCGCCAATTCAGATAGATTTGACGACGGTGCAGCTGTTTGATCTGGTGGAGGCGGTGGATCAGTTTTTTGCTGACAGTCAAACGTTACCAGATTTGTTGCTGCAGCTGAGTCCAGTTTCGAAGCGCTATGCCGGTTCTAGCCAAATGATGGCAAAGCAGGCAGTGCCTGCTGCTGTGGGGGTGTCGAGTTTGGCTTTAGCCGCGATCGCATTTTTCTTAGTTCCGGTTCCCTCAGTCAGGCGTCCCCCAGAACCGAAACCACACCAAAACTCCAGCTCTACGACACCGAGTACCAGTAATTCTCTGCATAGTAATGCCAGTCCAACACCGCCAACACCTTCCTCGGGTTCAGATTTAGAAACGGCTCTGGCTGCCGCGCCAGAAATTACTGATGCATCTCAGCTTCATGCTTTAAATCGAAAACTTTACAATCAGCTTAATCAAGCCTGGAAAACACGGTCTAGGGTGCCTCAGAAATTAGTCTACCGCCTAGGTATGGCTGCCGACGGAGCTCTGATTGGTTATCAGGCTGTCAATCCAGGGGCGCACGATCACGTTGACCAAACGCCACTCCCTAACTTGAGCTACAAACAATCGAACGGTCTAACCGCCACCCCAGAGCGGCTCGCCCAGTTTAGGGTGGTGTTTACCGAAAACGGGGTGCTGCAGGTTAGTCCCTGGCGGGGGTATCGGAAATAGCTCTGAGCTATCGAACGACTTGACTCATGTAGTTCCCCCACAGCTGGGCGGCTTGAGCACTACTACTACTGCCAGATGTGGGGTCGCTATTGTCATTCCCCAGCCAAATACCACTGATGATTTGCCGACTGGGAATATAACCGATAAACCAGAGGTCTTTATTGTCGTCGGTGGTGCCGGTTTTACCAGCTTCACCCAGTCCGATAGCAGCCCTGCGACCAGTGCCACGTTGGATCACCCCTCGAAGCAGATTGGTCATGACTTCTGTCACATCAGGCCGCAGTACCCGCACGTTCACCTCATTACCTTGGTCGAAAGAGTAGATGACGCGGCAAGTTTTGAGATCATTGCGCTTGCGACAATCACTACTGTCAAGAATCCGGCTGATCAGATGCGGGCGATTCCAAACACCGCGATTCGAGAGCGCTGCAAACGCGCCTGTCATTTCCAACAAATTGACTTCACTTTGACCTATAACTAAGCCAGGTACAGGATTTAGCCGAGACTTCACTCCCAGCCTCCGAGCCATCCGCACTACATTATCAAGCCCCACATCCTGAGCAACTCGCAGGGCAATCACATTCTCCGAGAGCGCCATGCCAGTATACATATCGACCTGATCACTACTGGTATGTTCACAGCCTCGATAGCGTTGACCGTTCCAAGTCAGGGGCGCACAGGAATAAAGCTTTCCCGGTGAGATGCCCTCGTCTATGGCAGCAGTGTAAGTAAAGACCTTGAAAGTCGAGCCTGGTTGTCGCTCGGCTTGAGTTGCGCGATTAAACTGGCTTGTTTGATAGTCAACGCCGCCGCTGAGGGCTAGGACTGCGCCGGTGCTGGAATCAAGCGTGACGAGCGCGCCTTGGGAAAAGCCGTAGGTTGGCCCATATTTCTTCACAGAGTGACGCAGGGCTGCTTCTGCCTTTGCTTGTATCCGTGGATCGAGCTGGGTTTCGATGATAAAGTTGCCTTCACCAGCGAGCTGTTCCCCTAGAATGGACTGGAGTTCCTGGAATACATAACTATAAAAGTAGGGAGCAATGGTACTGGCTTGCTCTTGACAGAACTTGCGATTGACTTCAATCGGCGATCGCCTTGCCCGGTTGGCTGCGTCAAGTTTTATCTGGCCTTGGGCAAGCATGCGGTTGATGACGCGGTTGCGGTATTCAATCGCTCTTTGGCGACTCTGAACGTCCCCACAGAAATTGAACCCGTTGGGAGCCGGTAAAATTGCTACCAACATAGCAGCTTCCGAGAGGCTTAAATCTTTAGCCGACTTGTCAAAGTAGTACCGGGCTGTATCCTCAAACCCGTAGTTATCCCTCCCTAGGTAGATGCGATTTAAGTAAGTCAGTAGTATAGAGTCTTTGCTGTAAAACGTTTCTAGCTTTAATGCGAGAATAGCTTCTCGCAGTTTGCGACCTAAAGAGTCTTCGGTTCCGACATAGTCGCGGAAGAGACTACGAGCCACTTGCTGAGTGAGAGTGCTGGCTCCTTGCTGGTATCCACGCTTTCGCGTATCGACCAGCACGGCTCGCGCAATGCCAATTGGGTCAACTCCCATGTGCCAGTAAAAGCGGCTGTCCTCTGAGGCGATCAGGGCCTGGGGTAGATAGGGGCCAAAGTCAGATAACTGCTTCAGTTCTACGTGAGCCTTACTCCGAGGCGGATGTAGGGGGGTTTGTCCATCACGGGCATAAACAATCACCGGAGCTTGAGTGGCTGTAGGCAAGGGGCGCACGCCAGGGGATTTGAGCCACTCAACGCCAATTCCTAATGCCAGCAGCGCCGTTGCTCCCCCGATGCCGTAACCACCCCACGTAGCAGCTCGAATGTACCAGGGGGGTGGATCGACGTATTGAACCCGGACGGAGGCTTTGAGTTCCGGTGGGCCAAGGGTAAAGACATCGCCGTGGCGTAGTTCTAGGGTAGTGAGCCGTCGTTTGCCACGATAGATGCCGTTGGTGGAGTTTTCATCTTTGATCACGAAGGGCGAGCGGCGCTGCAAAGAAGCCCGCGTCACTGACAGGTGAATCTGACTGACAACTGGATTGCGGACAATAATATCGCAGGATTTGGAACTGCGGCCTAGTAAGTAGCGATCGCCTAGTAGGGGATAGACTTCGGCCTTATCTGCTCCAGCCTCCTGCACCCAAAGTTCCGGCACTCTGGCATTCGGCTTGAGCGCCAGCGCACCAAAATTAACGTTGGCTTGAATCGTTTTTACTGCCTGGGTCACCTGACCAAGCAACGTTTGAGACTTGCGAGGGGGCTGGGGAGAACTCATAAGAAAATACGGGATGCGGGAAACCCAGTCTCGGAGAGAGCTGGGAGGCAAGCGGCTCGGGCGGTTTTAACCGCCGTGGACTTTGTGGGTGCCGCTACCGCCTTGGAATTACTTGACGCCGTGTGCTCTTGTATTGCACTCTCACTCAGACAATTTTGAGTTGACATCTTTGACCCTGTACGCATAGCGGCGGTGAAAAACTCCCCTTACGGGGGTAAAGTTAGCTTCGCTCGGTTATTTGGGCTTTTTACGCTCAACGCACGGGCTTAACCCTCTATGCCTGTTTAACGCTGAACCTCAGAGCCTAGAACTAGCTACGCATCCTAGGGTGAGATGACCCAAATAACGTTTTCCTTTGCGGAGAGCTGGTCAACTACACTGAAGCATTTGAACTTCAAGCGTTTCCCTGAAGCCCCCGTACTTCAGTCGGGGGTTGCTGACCGTCTATCCATACACTGATAGTTCAACAAAAATCAGCTGCTTCAAAATCCAGACTTTTGTACTCCACCATTTTACTGGCAAGCTCCAAAATTGTTTAAATAAACTTCTACATCTGTCGTAAGATAGGTTTTTGGGAGCCTCTCCTCTGATTAAATGAGCGCAGAATTTCGTCGAGGTGTGAGTAGATGAAGATAAAATATCTAACCCTGATTGGTACAGCCCTGAGTCTGGCAGTAACCAGTGCAGTAACCACCAGTGTTGCTGTTGCCCAATCAAGTGGTACATCGGATAGTAAACCCACGGAGATCAAGCTTTCAGGGCCAGCTAAGGAGCTTTTATGTAAGCAGTTCCCGCTCAATTCCCGCTGCTCAGGCAGCAGTGGTGCTTCTGGTAATAGTGGTGGCTCAGGCAGCGGCTCCTCTGGTGGCTCAATGGCACCACCTCCTGGCGGCGGTTCTGGTGGCTCAGTGGCACCAGCCCCAGGCGGCGCACCTGATAACACAACTGCACCACCTCCTGGCGGTGGCCCTGGTGGCTCAATGGCACCAGCCCCAGGCGGCGCACCTGATAACACAACTGCACCACCTCCTGGCGGTGGCCCTGGTGGCTCAATGGCACCAGCCCCAGGCGGCGCACCTGATAACACAACTGCACCACCTCCTGGCGGTGGCTCCCCAAGTACAACCCCCAGTAGATAGTGGGTTCGGGATGAGTACAGACTAGCTGAGGATTATTGGTCGCCCAGACAGGGATATGACGCCCAATTTGCTTGGGGGGTTTGCTCCCCCCGAGTTTACCGTTGGTATTTTTTATTCAGTCAGGAGACCTGCGTTTTGAAGTGGGGTCTTTATGGAAGCTGGCAATCAGTAGGCAGATAAGGCCGACGTTAATAAAAACATCTGCCAGATTAAACACCGGAAATTGAATTAATCGGAAGTCCAGAAAATCCACGACGCGACCGTCCACAAATCGATCAACGCCATTTCCCAGCGCTCCGCCCAAAATTAAGCCATAGCCCAACTGTTCCCAGCGACCCAGAGATGGCCCGAACCAAGCCATTGCCATCAAGCCCAGACTCACTGCCAAAGACAGCCAGCGCAACCACTCCGCCTTACCAGTTAATATACTAAACGCCGCACCAGTATTTGTGACATAGGTGAGGTGAAACACCCCCGGCAATAGAGGCCGTGTGTCTTGTAAGTTGAAGTTTTGCATCACCCACTGTTTTGTCACCTGGTCTAAGACCAAACCGACGATAGTAGCGATCCAGAAAAGGCGGTTTTTCAAACTCATGACATTGGATGGGATATTCCCGCCCGATCTAATAAAACATTAGCAGCCGTAGGCCATAAGCTAAGACCGTGACGCCACAGGCGACAGCCAGCTGCCCTGGTAGAGGATAGAAGGAATACATGAGGGCAGCTGGTACTAGGGGCAGTACCTCTTTACCTGGCCCGCTCAAGACCTGGGTCAGAATAAGATAGGCCAGGCCAGTGAGGTGAACACTCAGTAGACCACAGATACAACTAAAGGCGAGAGACTCTAGTTTTGGGGGGGCTTTAAATGCCAGCAAGCCACAAACCCAGGCTCCAGGAATAAAGCCTAACAAATACCCAAAGTCGGGCTGCTTGATATAGCCGATGCCACCGCCTTGGGCAAAGACAGGCAACCAGGTTAAGCCGAGAACCAGATAGGCGATTTGGGAGAGCGCACCGGCATTTTTGCCTCCCAAGCAACCCACCAGCAGCACCGCGCCAATCTGATAGGTGACACCCAAAGGGAGAGTCTTAATTCCATGCTGACTCCAATTACCAGGTGAACTGGTGACATATGCTTCCACGAAGGTGCCACCAATGGTCAGGAGTAAGCCAATCACAGCCCACAGCAGTTGATTGGGAGCAGCCACGATGTTTGAATAATATTTCGATTCTCGTACAGACAGTCGGTTAAATGCATTGGTTAAGCCACATTCACCTGAAAATAGGTGGCACAAAGCCCCCGCGCTCTACTCCGGGGGTGCTGACCCCAACGATAGCAAGATTCGAGTTATCGAATTTTATCATTTTAAACACGTAAAAAAAGCGCAATCGGTCTTGTGTACAAACACACTGCTTTACAAAAAATATAGACTACTGAAAGTACATGTAGTTTTTTTAACATTTAGCTCAAAAACACTACTGTATTTAACCCTGTATTAACCTTATCTTAACATTAATTTTCTATTCTTAGACCAAGACTGTCTGAAAATTCAGTCAACTTGGTCAAAAGTTGCTATAGAAGAATGCTGATTTGACAGTCTAAGCCAGTTATCGACTGGCCTCATACTAAGGTTGCGCGCGTTAATCATGAGTTCACCCGCCATAAACACACAAAGCGGAATCCAGCCGCGATCGCCCTGGTCGCGGAGAATGGATCAAGGCTTTATTTGGCTAACCCGGCTGTTTGCGCTTGCAGTTGCTGCCACTTTGATTTGGATAGCAATAGAGGTGGCAATCCAAGCAATGCCAGCGGTACGGAAGTTCGGTTTCAGTTTTTTTACTAAGACCGCCTGGAACCCAGTTGAAGATCAGTACGCGGCACTGCCGCAGATTTATGGGACTTTGGTCACTTCGACGATCGCCCTGCTGATCGCTGTGCCTATTGGTCTTGGCGTGGCGATTTTCCTAAGTGAAGACTACCTGCCACCAAAACTTAAACTGGTACTTGTCTTCCTGGTAGAGCTATTAGCGGCGATCCCTAGCGTCGTCTATGGTTTATGGGGAATTTTTGTGTTGATTCCCATCTTAAGAAGCTTTGGACAATGGGTAAACGCTGGTTTCGGTTGGGTGCCCTTTTTTAGCACTCCGCCATCTGGACCAGGGATGCTGCCAGCGGGCGTCATCCTGTCAATCATGATTTTGCCGACGATCGCGGCGATTTCCCGTGATGCATTAATTTCAGTACCATCCGATTTACGTCAGGCGGCAGTGGGACTCGGTGCCACCCGTTGGGAAACAATTCTCAAGGTGCTAGTACCAGCTGCTTTCTCAGGCATCGTTGGCGCTGTGATGCTGGCATTGGGACGCGCCATTGGTGAAACGATGGCTGTAACCCTGGTGATTGGCAACTCCAACAATATTAATCTTTCAATTTTCGCACCCGCGAATACGATCCCCTCGCTGCTGGTAAATCAATTTTCCGAAGCGAGCGGTTTGCAAGTCGCAGCATTGATGTATGCGGCCTTGATTTTGTTTGGCATAACGCTTCTGATCAATATCCTGGCACAGTTACTGGTGCAGCGGGTGCAGAGGATTTAGCAAGCAACACCAGTAAAATTGCCCACGGCAAGCAAAGGTAGAGTGTTCAAAATGACTAGTATACCCCAGGATGATCAAGGTTCTAGAACAGTTGGCAGTCTCAAGCGATCGCCCACGTCTCCCCGGACGCTGTTTGGTATATTGATGACCGGATTAGTTTTTATTTGTGTCGCCCTTGCCCTCCTGCCCTTGCTGGCAGTTCTGATTTATGTCATCGTTCAAGGCGCTAGCAGCCTCAGCCCGAGCGTGTTGACCGAGTTGCCACCGCCGCCACTAACGACGGGAGGGGGCTTTGGCAATGCCATTGTCGGCACCTTAATTATGGTGGGGATTGGCGCGGTGATTAGCATTCCGTTTGGGGTGATGGCGGCGATTTATCTATCGGAGTTTAGCTCTGGGCAAATTGCTTACTGGACTCGGTTTGCCACTAACGTTCTCAGTGGGGTTCCCTCGATCATTGTGGGTGTGTTTGCTTATGGGGTAGTTGTGGCGACGACAAAGCATTACTCAGGGTTTGCTGGGGGGGTTGCCCTCTCGGTTCTGATGTTGCCGATCATTGTGCGAACCACAGACGAAGCCCTAAAGCTGGTTCCAGCAGAGTTGCGACAAGGAGCTTTGGGGTTGGGGGCGACCAACTTCCAAACTGTGTCAAGGGTGGTGTTGCCAGCGGCACTACCGGCGATTGTCACAGGCACGACTCTGGCGATCGCTCGTGCTGCTGGTGAAACTGCACCGCTCCTGTTTACAGCTCTGTTCTCACAGTTCTGGCAGAAGAATCTTTTAGAGGGACCCATGGCTTCTCTCTCAGTTTTGATTTACAACTTCGCCACAGTTCCCTATAAAAATCAGCAGCAACTGGCTTGGGCGGCTTCCTTGATCTTGATTTTACTGGTTCTCCTTACCAGTGTGATCTCTCGTTTGGCAACGGCTCGAAAAGTTTATTAGCCATTCTGACTCGGAGACTCCGAGACTTCTTTTTAAGGCTGACCAATAGCCCACGCAGTTTGTTCAAAATCTCGACTGAATTTTTTATGCGTTCTGAACCTCGAACTGCCAATCAAACTCAAAGCGTTTTCCGGACGGAAAACTTGAATGTCTACTACGGCAATTTTCTAGCCCTGCGGGATATCAACATCGATATTCCCAAAAACCAGATTACTGCCTTTATTGGCCCGTCTGGTTGTGGTAAGAGTACATTGCTGCGGTGCTACAACCGCCTGAATGATTTGGTCAAGAGTTTTCGGGCCGAAGGTAAGATTTATTACTACGATCAAGACCTCTACGCCGCTGAAATTGACCCAGTGGAAGTGCGGCGGCAGATTGGGATGGTGTTCCAAAGACCTAACCCCTTCCCCAAATCAATTTATGACAATATCGTCTTTGGCCCCCGCATTAATGGCTATAAGGGTGATATGGATGCGTTGGTTGAGCGATCGCTGCGGCAAGCGGCGCTGTGGGATGAAGTTAAAGACAAACTCCGGCAAAGTGGGCTTTCCTTGTCGGGTGGACAACAACAGCGGTTGTGCATTGCGCGTGCGCTCGCAGTTGAGCCTGAAGTCATCCTCATGGACGAACCCGCCTCAGCCCTTGACCCGATCTCAACGCTAAAAATTGAAGAACTGCTTCAGGAACTCAAACAGCAGTACACCATTATCATCGTGACGCACAATATGCAGCAGGCGACACGAGCATCAGATATGACAGCCTTTTTCAACGTAGAGACTGCACAGGGTGGCAAGCGCTCAGGCTACCTGGTAGAGTGTAACAAGACAGAGGTGCTCTTCCAAAATCCCCAACAGCAAGCAACGAAGGAGTATGTCAGTGGACGTTTCGGCTAAAAATAACTAAAAATAAAAGGAGTCGATGCGATCAAACGCGGGTTGCAGGTTTAGGGGTTAGGGTGTGGCGGAAAACCCCGCAAGTTCTCCGTCAAAAGACATGGAATAAAATTGAGGCGAAGCATTTTTATAGAACCCCCTGGATAAACCTAGGGGGTTCTGCTGACTCCTGGTGATCTTTTTTCAATCCCTAATTTTTCTTTTCTTTTCAATCCCTAATAGGGATTTAAACCCCCGCCCCGTTTATATTATACATTAATTGACGGTTATGTCTAATGACTAAAAAAAATAAATCTTCCCTCCTGCTGACCCTGGGCGCGGCTGGCTTGCTGATTGGCGGGGGAGTCGCTGCCTACTGGGTACTGACCCAGCGCCACGTGTTGCCGGGGGATATGCCTGTGGGAGTGAATATGATTCCCCAAGATGCCTTACTAACCCTTTCTATATCCACTGATCAGGCTCAATGGCAGCAAGTGCGGGAGTTTGGGACCGCGCAAACCCAAGCAGAACTAGATAAGAATCTGGTGCAGTGGCGCGATCGCTTGCTTACCAGCAATGGCTACAACTACCAGCAAGATATACAGCCTTGGGTAGGCAAGGAAGTAACGATCGCTGTTGTCTCCCCTCAGTCCAATACACCAATACCGAATTCCACCCCGAATCCTCCAGCTGCTTCTATCAAGCAACAGTCTGTGCTCATGGTGCTGCCGATTAACAACTTAGCACGCGCCAAGGAGCTATTAGAAAAACCCAAGTCCTTAAAACAGGGCAAGTGGATTAACCGCACTTATAAGGGCGTCGAAATTGAAATTAGGCAGGGCGTACCCTCTCAAAACTACTCAGTAACGTTACTGGATGGGCGTTTCCTGGTAGTGACCGATAATCCGAAAGCAACGGAACGAGCTATTGACACTTATCAGGATGGAGCATCCGTAGCTGCAATAGCTGGCTATAAAGAGGCGATGGGGAAAATTCAAGCCTCCCAGCCCTTCGTGCAGTTGTATGTCAATATCCCGGCAGCAGCCAGAGTAGCCGCCGCGAATTCAGCACAACCCTCGCCTCAAGTGGCTCAATTCCAGGAAAACCAGGGATTGGCAACAACAATGAACCTGGAGCCAGAGGGAATCCGATTTAAGAGCATTTCCTGGCTGAAGCCAAATAGCGCTCAAAAGTATACGGTAGAAAACAAGGCTGGCAGCATGCAGAGCCGTCTCCCAGTCCAGACGTTGATGATGCTCTCTAGCGGCAATTTGCAGCGGTTGTGGCAGGACTACGTCCAAGGGGCATCCAATCCGCTTACGCCCATGCCACCACAAAATTTCCGAGCCGGTGTGCAGTCTCTCACAGGTCTGGATTGGGAGCACGATTTGCTGGGCTGGATGAACGGGGAGTTCTCGCTGTCTCTGATTCCATCGGCACCAATTGGCACTTCTCCAGAGAATTTTGCGCTTTCGTTGGTGTTGATGGTACAGACGAGCGATCGCTCCCGCGCGGAAAAATCCTTCCAAAAGCTGGATCAGGTCATGAGCCGTCAATACCAGTTTCAGGTACAGCAGGCACAAGTCGGTGGTCAACAGGTTGTCAACTGGATTGCTCCCTATGGAACGTTGAGCGCCACCCACGGTTGGTTGGATGGAGATGTCGCTTTCTTAACGCTGGGCGCACCAGTTGCTAATCAGATTGTCCCCAAACCTCAGACAACGCTGGCTAGCACTGAGCAATTCCAGAAAACAGTACCATCGGAACCCAGTCCTAATAATGGTCAATTTTTCGTAGATGTGGATCGCGCCGTCAAAACCTTTCCTTTGCCTCAACTCTCCCCGGAACAACTTCCATGGATAGAGGCAATGCGCTCAATCGGTGTAACAACCGCTGTAAGTGATGAGCACAGTATCCGCTATGACATTTTTGTCTGGCTCAAAAAGGGGGGCAAACCCGGATCACTGCCTAGTTCAGACGACAAGACTAATGGAGGTGCTACTATAGCCCCCACACCCCCGATTAGATAGGATAAAAACTGTCAGAATCTATCCTTTAAGAAAAAACTGGGGAGAAAAGTACTTATGAATCTTGTTGGACTCCAGAACTGGCTGGACAATGTCTCCTTTGCTGTCCTATTCGCCACTATGCTGATCTATTGGAGTGGGGCTGCTTTTCCAAAGCTTGGCTATCTATCAGTAGGAACAGCTGGGATGGTAATCGCCAACTTGTGCATAGCAACCCTACTGGGAGCTAGATGGCTAGAAGCTGGGTACTTCCCTTTAAGCAATCTGTATGAATCCCTGTTTTTCCTGGCTTGGGGAATTACCACCGTCCATCTGATTGCTGAAAACACAAGCCGTAGCCGCTTGGTGGGGGTTGTCACCGCACCCGTAGCGATGGGCATAACTGCTTTTGCCGCCCTGACGCTGCCATCAGAAATGCAGTCGGCAGAACCTTTAGTCCCAGCGCTTAAGTCTAATTGGCTGATGATGCACGTTAGTGTGATGATGCTGAGTTATTCCGCTTTGATGGTGGGATCACTGCTGGCGATCGCATTCCTCGTAGTCACTAACGGTAAAAATATCGAACTTCGGGGCAGTTCCGTTGGCACCGGCAGCTATCGCGACAACGGCTATCGCTTGCACAGGGCTACAGACTTGGTGACTCAACCTTCCTCAGCTGTCGTCGCGTCATCAACAATGGCTGGTTTAATCGACAATGGCAAAGGCACAACCGCTGTGCTCGATTTAGTCACTGCCTCGCCTACTCAAACCGTGACGTCAGCTGAGGTGCTCTCACCCCAGCGCCTCACCTTAGCTGAAACTCTCGATAATATCAGCTACCGCATTATTGGACTGGGATTCCCCCTGTTGACGATTGGCATCATTGCCGGTGGAGTTTGGGCAAACGAAGCCTGGGGTTCATACTGGAGTTGGGACCCCAAGGAAACCTGGGCATTGATCACCTGGTTGGTGTTTGCTGCCTATCTCCATTCCCGGATCACCCGTGGTTGGCAGGGGCGTAGCCCCGCAATTTTAGCTGCCAGTGGCTTTGTCGTCGTCTGGATTTGCTATCTGGGGGTGAATCTGCTCGGTAAGGGCTTACATTCTTACGGCTGGTTTTTCTAATTATTCAGTGGTCAGTGTGCGTTTTTTTACTCCTCTCCACGCGCGGCTGCATCGCACACTGCGATCGCGCCATCTCTTAGAACGTAACCAGCGGATATTAGTGGCAGTATCCGGCGGACAAGATTCTCTGTGCTTAATCAAATTACTGCTGGATTTACAACCCAAGTGGGGATGGCACCTGGGAATTGCTCACTGCGATCATCGCTGGCGTTCCGACTCTGAGGCGAATGCGAACTACGTAGAACAACTGGCTAATAACTGGGAAACAGCGTTTCATCTTTATATAGCTACACAAGAATTAAAGAGTGAGGCAGCTGCGCGGCAATGGCGGTATCAAGCTCTGAGCGCGATCGCCCAAGAAAATAATTACAACTGCATTGTGACTGGTCACACGGCGAGCGATCGTGCTGAAACTCTCCTTTACAACTTAATTCGCGGCAGTGGTGCTGATGGCTTGCAAGCCTTGACTTGGCAACGCCCACTGGGTTCTGAACTTGTGCTGGTGCGTCCACTCCTAGAAGTCACGCGGGCGCAAACGGGGCAATTTTGCCGCGATATGCAGCTGGTGGTTTGGGAAGATTCCACAAATCTTGATTTGAAGTATGCCCGTAACCGTATCCGTCAGGAGTTACTGCCCTATTTGCAAACCCACTTCAACCCTCAAGTTGAGCAAGCCTTAGCCCAAACAGCTGAACTGTTACAAGCCGAAGTGGAATATCTTGAACTTGCTGCCCACCAGCTGAGGCAACAAGCTATGCCACCTCCCAGCTGCGGTGGGTACCCACCGCAGCTGGGATTGAATCGCCGCGTATTGCAGACAGCACCATTAGCCTGGCAACGTCGCGTCATGCGCCAACTGTTGCAACAAGCACTCAAGAGCGCCCCCAGCTTCGAACAGGTGGAAAAGCTGACAGCTCTGATTACAGCCCCCAATCGTTCGCGGAGTGATCCATTTCCAGGCGGTGCGATCGCAGAAGTTGACGGTGACTGGATCTGGATCACACAGTCGTGACGTACTCCCAGCGCTGCGGTTTCGACAGCGTGGGCTTCTCCAAAGAAGACGAATCTTCTTTTCGAGCATTTTTGAGTGACGAAGACGCCCACCGCCACTTCCCCGACCGGAGTCGGAAACCTTGATTTTTTTCATACCCCTGTACCCTACAAGTTTTAGATGTCTTGGATGATGCTGGCTTACTCGCATGCTGAGACACAACCACAAAGTGAAACTCGTATGATTTCAGAGATGTGCCAACCTCTTTCCAGACTGTGAAACGGTTACGCTACGGGGTTCATGAAACATTAAAAGATTTCAGAGGACTGTCGGGAAGCTCTTCATACACTCGTGCGGGTGAGGTAACCATAAGTATAATCTCACACAAACTCCCGTGTTGTCAAGAATATTTGGCGATTCCTCATGCATCTCCTCTCCCGTTGGACGTAGTCCAACATCATCGGAGATACAATTGTCGTCGCCCGCCTATCCATCCGGTCGGGGATTCCGGCGAAATTGCTAAGTACACAAAGGCAGGAGAAATTGCTGCATCAGGGCGATAGTCTGGAGTTGATCATCACCAGTTTCCTGTACCTGAGTCAAGGCACCTGCAAGAGCCTCTAGCTGGTAGCGCAGCCGATCAAGACTATCCTGAACTGGCTGTAACATTTCTTGATAGAGATTAACCCGTCCCCAGCGTTGAGCCACCTCTGCTCTGCAGGAGAGCAAATTTTGCTCTGCAGCTTGCAGCTCTTGCCGCTTGAACTCCTGTTCATCAGCCTGATGGTCAATCATCCCCTGAACTTGCTGAATGCGATCGCGCATCTGCTCAATCTGCCGTTCCAGTTTTTGCCGTTCCTCAGACTGTTGTTGTCTGTACCCTTCAATTTGAACCAGAATCGGTTCGAGATCTATTTTCTTATCCGCATTGCCAGCTTTTCCTTGCCGCCGCCACATTACCTCCTGGTGCTGACTCAGAATCTCCTCTCGCTCTCGCAGATTGTGGCGTTGACCTACAAGCGTTTCATTTAGCATCTGGTAGCGGTCTTGCTCCTCTGCCAGTTCTGTCTCCAGGTTGATGCGCTCAGGCTCTGGAGCATGCTGGAGCTTTGCTTGCACTTCTGTAATCGTATTGTGCTGGAATCTCAGCTCTTCTTCCTGATCATTGACAAAGTTAGAAACCTTTTGCAGAATCTTGATGTAGGTCTGCACCAATTGCTCCAGCTGGTCTAGAGGCATCTTCTCCAGCGCTTCTACATCCACTTTCTCGCTAATCTTGACATCAGAGGACGCCTGCGTCACGCGATAAATCTGCTGGTATAACTCCTCGTAGTTACGCAGTTGTAAACTGAGCAGTTGTGCATGCTCTTGCTTGCTCGTCACAGCCGACTTCTGCAGCTTCAATTCTTCTAACAGCTGCTCCAGAGAATTTTGAGCTTGCTCGCACTCGGAGCGGGAAGGCAACGATTGGGCTTGGCGATCAACTTCATCTTGCTGCTCTTGGGCAGAGTCGCTTTGCTGCTTGAGCTGTTGCCAGTGCTGAGCCAGGATATCTTGCTGAGCGACGACCATCTCAAAACAGAGATTGAGCTGCTCCCGCACCGCTGCCGTGGGAGCAACGCCGCTGGACAAGCGAGCAAGTAATTCCTGAATTTGGCGAGCTTGATCCTGATCCAACCCTGTCACTGGCTGAAACTCGGTCTGCTGCTCCTCCAGGCGGCGCTGCTCACCCAGTAGGTGTTCCCAAGCTCCCTCTAGCTCTCGGCGGTTACGCTCAATTTCTGTACGCCGCCGCTCCGTTTCTTGGCGCGCGGTATCGATTTCCTGACGCTGCCCTTCGAGCCGTTCAAAGTTCTCCTCCATATGTTGCAGCTGTTCCAAGCGCGCTTCCATTTCGAGCTGACGACGATTCAGCTCCTGACTCTGATACGTCAAAGACTGCTTCCACTGTCCGATTTCTTCTTCCTGGCTCTTAGACTTTTCCAACTGGCGGGATAAATTTTGCAAAATGCTGACTAACGGACGCCCTGCCTCTTGAATTCGCTGCACTTGTCGATTTGGATTTAAATCAGCTAGCACCAGCGCGCCATCATTCAGTTTATTGGCTTCCTCGGTGGCGACGGGAATCACTTCTTCTTTTGCCACAGGATTCCAACTCTGATCTGCTCGCTGACAAGCCAGCAGCTTTAGTTCCGCCTTGGCAGCACCCATAAACCCAGTCTTCTTTTGTACTTCTGCTAGATACAGCACACTGATCGCCCTCTTGATCTACCTGACGCCTGATTCTAGGCTAATCCTTTCCCCAATCATTTAAGCCTGTCTGATTTAAACCTAGGAAGAGAGAAACTACATAACAAAACAATATCAATTTTATTTTGGACAGAGCGCTGTCATTATCACTACCGAGTTAATGACTAACTACCTACTGCTGGTTGTCTATATAACGACTGTTTACACAATCAGTGCTGTGAATGTACCACCGTAATTTCACTGAAGAAAAACGGCATATAAGCGTAAAGTACGAGGAATTTATCAGTAAATTTTCGCTTGAAATACTAGCAAAGGTAGCGCTAAATTGAATTTGGAGTTGGGTTATGTAATGATAGCTTGAAAGGCCAGTCTTCACTTGCAATTCATCTTTATATCACACCAGCAGATCATACCCCATCAGCAGGTTTGAGTTTATATTGATTAATTTTTTTAGGGTGAAAAATGGTAGCTCGTTCCTGAGCGGGAACGTATAAACCAAGAGGTCAGTAATTTATGAGTAAAGTTTTGGTTGTGGAAGACAGTCCTACCCAACGAGAGATTATTATAGGCATCCTGAAAACAAGTGGCTTAACGGTTACTGTAGCAAACGATGGGATTGAAGCAATTGAGCAAATTCAGCTTTCTTGCCCCGATATGGTAGTAATGGATGTTGTCATGCCTAAAATGAACGGCTATGAGCTTTGTCGTCGGCTTAAGACAGATCCCAAAACCCAAAATGTACGGGTGTTAATGTGTTCTACGAAGGGCGAAGAATTTGATCGCTACTGGGGCATGAAACAAGGCGCAGACGCCTACATCGTCAAACCGTTTCAACCACAGGAATTCCTGGGAACGGTCAAAAAACTACTGCTGCGAGGGTAAATTACCCCATGCTAGTAAATCAAGACTTGTTAACGGGCAGTGGTCAAGATCAAGTTTGGGCTGATTTTCAGGAATTAGAAAGACCTGAAGGAGAGCTGCATCTGCGCTTTTATGTTGCTTCTAGTCACGAGTTCGCGCTGAGCGCCAAGGGAATCCGTGAGGTAATTGCTTCTCCCCCCGACCGAATTACGCCGATTCCAAATACTTCTCCTTTGCTTTTGGGTACTCTAAACTTGCGGGGTCGAGTGATTTGGGTGGCTGACCTAGGTCAATTTCTTGGGGAGCCAACTGCCTTAAACACCGAACGAGCGGAAATTCCGGTCATTGCCGTTGAAGATCAAGACACAATGCTGGGGTTGGCAGTTGACCAGATTATTGGAATGGCCTGGCTCGATGTAGAAAGAGTGCAGATGGTGAGTAATGTTCCGGATAGTATGGCACCATTCCTGCGGGGAGAGTGTTTGTTAGATGCTCATACCCATCAATATATCCAACTGCTGGATCAGATGGCAATTTTGAGGAGTGCGCGGTGGACAGGATGAAATCAAGTGAAGCGGAGACGGCAAATGGCATTAAATACAGCTTTAGAACAAGAATATCAACAGGCTCAGAAAGCCTATATCCAGGGCAACTATGAGGAGGCGGCTTCACTAGTTGAGCAGTTAGTCCAGGATTTTCCGGACGATGCCAGTAGCCGCCTGCTGCAAGGTCACATCTACTACGTTCTAAATAATTATGATGTGGCACGAAAACATTATGAGGTGGTGCCGAACCTAACAGAAGATCCAGAGTTAATTGATTTGGCTCACAAGAGTTTAGAATCGCTCAGTCGATATGAAAGCTCTGATCAATATTCAGCCAGTTCTGCGGGGCATCATCACGATCATGTTGATGACACCTTCCGTGTTTCTGTTGATTCCCCAAAGTGGTCTGATTATCCGACGACGGGTAAGCAACAAGACCTGGAAGATTTAGGGATGTTGGAGGATTTTGAAGCCAACAGCTTTGATTTTAACTCTTTCGACTCTGACCAAAAACATAGTGCTGGATTGTATCCGCCGTTTAACAATACTTTTGGAGCGTCCAGTAGTGCCGGGAAGTCGCCTGACGCTTTTGCCGACCCTTTTAGCTTGAATCAAGAGATACATGACGCTCCAGCGCCTGGTAGCAACGGACATAAGCAGCATTCAAATCAGCCAAACGCTCCAGCGCCTGGTAGCAACGGACATAAGCAGCATTCAAATCAGCCAAACGTCTCTTTTGAAGATTCTGACTACAATTCGAGCATTCCTTTAGGCTTGGAAGAAAGTTCGAGTTTTGAACAGGCTGAGTTGCCCTCACTTCCTTGGTTTGAGCAGGAGTTGGGAGCGGATGCGGCAGAAAATCAAACCCTGTCAGTGAGAGGAAAAGCTTTCGAGGAGATATCCGGAACACAAAACCGTGGCAACATCAGGTCTGAGCATTTTACTCAAACAGGCTCAGGTACCGATTTCGCCTTTGAAGAAAACTCCGCACACCAGAATGGATTACATAGGCAAGAGAGTGTTGACTTGCATGTGTTTGATGGCATCTTCGGCTCCACAGGGGGGGGGAATTCTGAGGAGAACGCCAACTACACACGACAAAATAGGCACAAGAAAGCGCCCAGCCCGGCAGAGAGTGAGACTGATGACAACTTTGGTGTAGATAGTTATAGTTTTAAGAGCGAACCCAACCTCAGGAGCAAGCACGATTCCAATGACGTCATCGGGTTTGAATCGCCGTCAGAGCAATTACTCGAAGATTCACACACCCCCTCGACAGGAGACGTCGCCTACCCCTTCCCTGTAGGCGACGTCTCTGAGGGGCACAGCCTTCAACACGACCGAGAAGTTAAAGAGAGTCAACGACTAGAACCCACCGAGACCGATCCCCTTATCCCTAGAGGCTCATCTCGAGGCTGGCTAGGATTTTTTGAAAACGCCTCTTTAGAAAAAAAGCAACTTTACACTGCGGGTGCGGTTGGGGCTATTTCAGCTGTGGTCGTGACAGCATGTAGTTTGATGGCGGCAATGCTGGTGCCGCAACAAAGTCAGTCAGCTGTGCGGAACACTGGTGGAGCAATGGCAGTGGCAGCGTTAATTGCCAGCGGTGGTACAACTCTAGTATTGGGACGTAAGCAGGCATCGCAGATTCAGCGGACGACGGTGGATCTCAAAACCCAGTTTGATGCTGTGCGAGCAGGCAATTTCAATGCCAAAGCCACAGTTTATTCAGAAGATGAATTCGGTCGGTTGGCATCTTCATTTAACGAGATGACCCACGTCATCTTTACGACTACGAGTGAGGCACAACGCCAGGCCCAAGAGCAGGAGAAAGCCAAAGACAACTTGCAACGTCAGGTGATCCGGCTGCTCGATGATGTCGAAGGAGCCGCTCGGGGGGATCTGACGGTGCACGCCGAGGTCAGCTCTGACGTTTTAGGGGCAGTGGCAGACTCGTTTAACCTGACCATTCACAACCTGCGGGCAATAGTGCAACAGGTGAAAACGGCGGCGCGCCAAGTTAGCCAAGGCGCAACCGACAGTGAGACGTTTGCCCGAGCCTTGTCTTCCGATGCGTTGCGGCAGGCGGAGGAACTGGCGGTGACACTGAATTCTGTTCAGGTGATGACAGACGCGATTCAACGGGTAGCGGAAAGTGCCCGGGAAGCCGAGTCTGTAGCCCTGTCTGCCTCAGCCACTGCCAAAAAAGGCGGTGAGGCGGTAGAGCGAACGGTGGCAGGGATTTTAGAAATTCGTCAAACCGTGGCGCAAACAACCCGCAAAGTGAAGCGCCTGGCGGAATCGTCTCAAGAAATCTCTAAAATTGTGGCGTTAATTTCCCAGATTGCCTCCCGAACCAACATGTTGGCGCTCAATGCCAGTATTGAAGCCGCACGAGCCGGTGAAGCAGGTCGGGGCTTTGCGATTGTGGCTGACGAGGTTCGCCAACTGGCGGATCGGGTTGCCAAGGCGCTGAAGGAAATTGAACAGATTGTGCGGCAAATCCAGACTGAAACCGGTTCCGTCATGACAGCGATGGAGGAAGGTACCCAGCAGGTGATTCAAGGGACGCATCTGGCAGAACAAGCCAAGCGATCGCTTGAAGATATTCTTCAAGTGTCGGATCGCATTGACACTCTCGTGCGCTCAATTACTGCCGATACGGTAGAGCAGACTCAAAGCTCCCGCGCTGTAGCTGCTGTGGTGCAATCGGTGGAGCTAACGGCGCAAGAAAACTCTCAGGAAGCCCAGCGCGTTTCCGGCTCCCTTCAAAGCTTGGTGGGGGTAGCGGGTAACTTGCTCAACTTTGTTGAGCGCTTCCAGTTAGGATCCACGGAATTAAGATAGAAAGAAGAGTACTCTTATGCTGCAGGAACAAGAACAGCGCATCCTAGGCTACTTTATTGAAGAGGCCAAAGACAACCTGAATACGATTGAGCAGGGGTTGCTGAATCTGCAGGACACGATCACTGACCCGGAAATGGTAAACGCAATCTTCCGGGCAGCTCACTCTGTCAAAGGAGGGGCGGCGATGCTAGGACTCGATAGCATCCAGCAAACGGCTCACCGCCTGGAAGACTCTTTCAAAGTCCTCCAGCAGTGTCCTGGGCTCCAAGTTGACCAAAAGTTAGAGTCTTTGTTTCTGCAAGTGTTTGATACCCTCCAAGAGCTGGTAGAGCAGCTCGCCAGCCCGTTTGGCCTGAGTGAAGATGTGGTCAATAACCTGATGTCAAAGGTAGAGCCAGTCTTTGAAGCGCTTAACCAGCATCTAGGATCGCTAGTCACTCCCCCACCCGCAGCCCCAGTACAAAAAACAGCATCTTTGTTGCAAGTGTTTCAAATCGAAGTGCTGCAACAACTGCGGGAGATGTTGCAGTTGTTCAAGCAACCCGAAACGCCAAAGAGTCGCCAACAACTTCAGCAATGCTGTCAAAAGTTAGTTCGACTGGGCGAGCAATTTAACTTGCTGGGTTGGTGTACCTTGTGCAATCTGGCTATGGATGCGATCGCTAAGAATAAAAACACCTATCACATCTTAGCTCCGGTTGTGATTAAGGAACTCAAGCATTCCCAAGAATTAGTTTTGGCAGGCCGTGGAGCCGAAATAACAACCAGTAAGAAACTGCAAGCACTCTCTGACGTGGGCGACTTTCAAAGACCTAACAACTAACAACTAATAACTATCATGCTGCCGGAAGAAAAACAGCGCATCCTAGGCTACTTCATTGAGGAAGCCAAAGACCACCTGAATACGATTGAGCAAGGGTTGCTGAATCTGCACAACACCCTCCAAAATTCGGAAATGGTAGACGCAATCTTCCGGGCAGCTCACTCTGTCAAAGGAGGGGCGGCGATGCTAGGACTCGATCGCATCCAGCAAACGTCTCACCACTTGGAAGACTCTTTGAAAGTCCTCCAGCAGTGTCCTGGGCTCCAAGTTGACCAAAAGTTAGAGTCTTTGTTTCTGCGAGTGTTTGATACCCTCCAAGAGCTGGTAGAGCAGCTCGCTAATCCGTTTAGGCTGAGCGAAGATGTGGTCAATAACCTGACGTCACAGGTAGATCCAGTCTTTGAAGTGCTTCACCAGCATCTGGGATTGCTGGTGAATCAAGCCGGGGGTAGTATGCAGCCAGAGCTTAGGCGAGTGAGTGTTGTTCACTCCACATTGGCAATCGATAGTCTGTTGGGCTCTGCAGAACTACGACCGATAAAGGCTGGCACAGAATCTGAATTCCCAGACCTATTCGACGATCTATTTGACCCCACAGAAAAACCCGAAGAAAATCATTACCTAGTGGAAGCGTCCACTCCCCAAAACACAACAGAAGACGCTGATTTTAGCAATTTTTGGCAGGAAGAAGCATTAGAGGTCGTGCCTACGGTAGAGGTCGAGGCTGATAACATAGATGAATTTGATCAACTCGAAGCTTTACTGGATTTAGACATGTTTGTGGAGTCAGCATTAGAGGTCGTGCCTACGGTAGAGGTCGAGGCTGATAACATAGATGAATTTGATCAACTCGAAGCTTTACTGGATTTAGACATGTTTGTGGAGTCAGCATTAGAGGTCGTGCCTACGGTAGAG
>JAABUX010000451.1_pt1 | contig 70060 bp, 62 predicted proteins | sample 5561851 | NCBI WGS metagenome assembly JAABUX01 (sample SAMN10711883, study PRJNA513361) | rock metagenome | isolation source: Antarctica rocks | place: Antarctica: Victoria Land, Richard Nunatak red sandstone | collected 2016-01-03
ACACCGGTCGCCGTCGGCCGATCAACACGATCGAGCCGCCCGATCATCGCCGCCACCGCCGAGAATCGGACAAATCAGCGAAAAACCAGCCGTGACACCGAGCCGCGGTGGATCGAGGCTTAGCAGAGAGACCGCCAGCTCGGACGCGGCCCCTCGTCGGCGGCCGTGTGCGTACCGGGGGGTCCGGGGAGGTGACCGACGGATCCAGCACCTCGTTCAGTACGCGCCCCTGGCCGGCCTAGTTGGGCCGTGACCACGTTGTAGCCCGGAAGTCAACGCCACATCTCCGAGCAGTGAAAGTGTTGTTAGCCGGTGCGCGCGGTTGCCTGGAACCCGCCGCTAGGCTCCACGCCCATGAGCGCCTCCCCTCCCGCGATCGGAATCTGCACCAGTCTCGTGCGCGCGAGGTGGGGGCCCTGGGACCAGCGCGCCGCGCTCCTGCCCTTTACCTACATCGCCGCGATCCAGCGAGCGGGCGCGCTCGCGCTGATGATCGCGCCCGATCGGACACTGGAGCGCACGCCCGACGAGGTCCTCGACCGCATCGACGGCCTGATCTTCGCCGGCGGCGCGGATATCGACCCCGCCTGCTACGGGGCCAAGCCCCACCCCGAAACCGGCGAACCGGTGCCCGAGCGCGACGGTGCCGAGTTGGCGCTCGCGCGGCGCGCCGTGCAGCGCGATATGCCGGTGCTCGGGATCTGCCGCGGGATGCAGCTACTCAACGTCGCCCTCGGGGGGACCCTGCGCCAGCACCTCCCCGACGAGGTCGGCCACGACGAGCACCGCCGCAACCCCGGCACGTTCGACAACGCCGACCACGACGTCCGGCTGAGACCCGGCTCGCTCGCCGCTCACGCGGCCGGCGAGGAGCGTCACGTCACGAAGTCACACCATCATCAGGGCGTCGCGACGATCGGCGCCGGCCTGGAGGTCACAGGCTGGTCGATGCTCGACGAGCTCTCCGAGGCAATCGAAGCGCCGGCGCGGCGCTTCGTGCTGGGCGTCCAGTGGCACCCCGAGGCAGACGAGCACAGCCGGCTGATCGAGGCCCTGGTCGAGGCGGCGCGCGACCGCTAGGCGCTCGCAGCGGACAGTCATGCAGGCAGCGCCACCACCGCGTCGATCTCCACCATCGCACCGCGCGGCAGGGCCGCCACGCCGATCGCCACGCGCGCCGGCGGATCGGACTCGAAGAAGGACGCGTACACCTCGTCGACCGCGGCGAAGGAGCCCATGTCGGTCAGGTAGACGGTCAGCTTGACGGCGTCGCCGAGGCTCGTCCCGCCCGCCTGGCAGACGGCGGCGAGGTTCTCCAGGCAACGCCCGGCCTGCTGCGCGCAAGACGTTCCGACAAGGTCCCCGGTCCGCGGATCGAGGGGGATCTGGCCCGAGCAGAAGAGGAGCCCCCCGGCGCGGATGGCGTGTACGTACTGACCGACCGCCGCTGGGGCGTCGGGGGCGGTGACCGGCTCGCGGTGCGCTGACAACTGATCTCCTCCTTCCGGGGATGCTCGTGCAAGGGTATTGCTCACGCCCAGCTCGGGCATTGCGCCCCACCGGGAGGTTGCGCCCCGCCGGGATAGTGGGCCCCGACTCCGATATTGCGTCCCGCCGGATAGTGCGCGGCTCCCGCCGCGGGTAGTCCGCCCAGCCAGATCGAAATGGAAAAAGGGGGGCCCGGCTCGGGTGCATGCCTCGCCTCGGTAGCCTGCAACCGTGCCCAACCGCCTAGCCGCCGAGACCTCGCCCTACCTGCGCCAGCACAAGGACAACCCGGTCGACTGGTTCTCCTGGGGCGAGGAGGCGCGCTCGCGCTCCCAAGTGCAGGACCGGCCGCTGCTCGTGTCGGTCGGCTACTCCGCGTGTCACTGGTGCCACGTGATGGAGCGCGAGTCATTCGAGGACCCGGAGATAGCGGCGCTCATGAACGAGCGCTTCGTCTGCGTGAAGGTGGACCGCGAGGAGCGCCCTGACATCGACGCGATCTGCATGCAGGCCTGCCAGGCGATGACCGGGCAAGGCGGCTGGCCGCTGAACACCTTCATGACCCCGCAGGGGATCCCTTTTCACGCCGGCACTTATTTCCCGCCCGCCCCCCGTCACGGGCTGCCGAGCTGGCGCATGGTGCTGCTGGCGGTGGCCGATGCGTGGGAGAAGCGCCGCGACGAGATCCTGGGCCAGGGCGCGCAGATGCGCAGGTCATTGGGCGCGAGCGCGCGCTTGGAGCCCTCTGCGGAGCCGATCCGGGAGTCGGCTCTGGCCGGCGCGGTGTCCGCCCTGGGCGGCTCCTATGACTCCGTGAACGGGGGCTTCGGCAGCGCACCGAAGTTCCCGCCCGCCTCGACGATCGAATTTCTCCTGGCGCGGGGCGAGCGCGAGATGTCATTGGCCACGCTGCGGGCGATGGCGGCTGGCGGGATCTATGACCAGGTGGGTGGCGGCTTCTCGCGCTACGCGGTCGACGCGACGTGGACCGTGCCCCACTTCGAGAAGATGCTCTACGACAACGCGCTGCTGGCGCCCGCCTACCTGCACGGGTACCAGGTATCGGGCGAGGATCGCTTTCGCCGCGTGTGCTGCGAGACGCTCGACTGGGCCCTGCGCGAGATGCGCGGGCCCGAAGGCGGGTTCTACTCGGCGCTGGACGCCGACTCCGAGGGCGCCGAGGGCAAGTTCTACGTTTGGGGCGTGCAGGAGCTGCGCGAGGTGCTCGGCTCGCCGCAGCTCGCCGAGGCGGCGATCGCCTACTTCGGGGCCAGCGAGCGGGGGAACTTCGAGCGCGGACTGAACGTCCTGGAGGGCCGCGGCGCCGAGCCCGAACGGCTACCCGAGATCCGCTGCAAGCTCTACGGCGTGCGCTCGGAGCGCGTGTGGCCGGGCCTGGACGACAAGCGCCTGACCTCCTGGAACGCGCTGATGATCTCAGCGCTCGCACTCGCGGGCGCCACCCTGCAGCGCGCCGACTACGTTCAGGCGGCGACCGAGTGCGCCGACTTCGTGCTCAGGGAGCTGCGTGACGCTCGTGGCCGGTTGCTGCGCACCTGGAAGGACGGCGGGGGGCGCCTGGGCGCGTACTTGGAGGACCACGCGTTCCTGCTGCAGGCGCTGATCGCGCTCTACGAGGCGACCTTCGATCCGCGCTTCTATCGCGAGGCCACAGCGCTGGCGGACACCATGATCGAGCGCTTCGCGGACCCCGAGCGCGGCGGCTTCTTCAGTACGGCTGCTGAGCACGAGCAGCTTGCGGCGCGGCGCAAGGACATGGAGGACTCGCCGATCCCTTCCGGAAGCTCGGCCGCCGCATTCGGGCTGCTGCGCCTGGCGGCGCTCTCTGGCGAAGCCGACTACGAGCGCCACGCGGTCGGCGTCCTGCGCCTGCTCCACCCGCTCGCGCTGCGCCACCCGCACGCCTTCGGGCACCTGCTCGCGGCCGCCGACTTCCACCTGGCGCCGGTCAAGGAGGTGGCAATCGTCGGATCAGGTGAAGAGGCGCGCGCGCTGGAGCGCATCGTGCGCGGCCGGTTCCGCCCCCACGTGGTGCTCGCCGGCGGCGACGGCGACGCAAGCGCACGCGAGGGCGAGGGCGCAGGGGTGGCGCTGGCCGGCGTCCCCCTCCTCGCCGGCCGCGAGCCGGTCGACGGCCACGCTGCCGCCTACGTCTGCGAGCACTTCACCTGCAAGGCACCCGTTACCACGCCGGAGGAGCTCGCCGCGTTACTTTGAATGAGGAGCGCAACGGACTGCGAGATGCCCAGACAGCTGGTGGCGCGACTGGCACGCGTTGTCGCTCGCGCCCGATCCGCGCGCGACTAAACTGGCGGCGTGTTGCGCCTTGCGTGGCGCTCGATCGGCCGGCAATGTGCTCAGCTCGCTGTGAAGGAGAAGCGAACGCGCGCGCTCGCCGAGCCGGCACCCACCAGCAGGATCGCGGCAACCGCGACCACGGCCACCAGCACTACGCCAGCGCGACCGTGGAGCGCACGGCGCTTCCCCGAGCGCCAGCCACGCAATCGCGAGATACTTGGACCAGCATCAGGCCCTATCCAGCGAGATAGGGCCTGCGCAGAAAGGCTCACAGCACCGGCAGGTAGCGCTCGATCTCCCATGGCGTCACCTGCACCCGGTAGTCGTCCCACTCCTGGCGCTTGATCTCGATGTAGCGGTTGAACATGTGCTCGCCGAGGGTGCGCAGCACGAGCTCTGACTGGGCGGTGAGCTCGATCGCCTCGCCGAGCGTCTCGGGCAACTGGTCGATCCCCAAGCGCCGGCGCTCGTCGGGGGACAGGTGATAGAGGTTCTTCTCCATCGCGTCGGGGAGCTCGTAGCCGTGCTCGATGCCCTCGAGCCCGGCCTGGAGCAGCACCGCGAAGGTCAGGTAGGGATTGCAAGCCGGGTCGGGGCAGCGCAGCTCCATTCGCGTCGCGCTCTCCTTGCCGGGGTGATAGAGCGGCACGCGCACGAGCGCTGAGCGGTTACGGCGCGACCACGCAACGTAGACCGGCGCCTCGTACCCGGGCACGAGGCGCTTGTAGGAGTTGACCCATTGGGCGAAGACCGAGCAGATCTCGCGCGCGTGGCGGAGCTGACCGGCGATGAACGCCTTGCCGACATCCGACAGGAAGTAGGGATCGTCCGCGTCGTAGAAGGCGTTGCGCTCGCCGCGGAACAGCGACTGGTGGGTGTGCATCCCGGAGCCGTTCTTGCCAAACAGCGGCTTTGGCATGAAGGTCGCGTGCAGCCCGTACTTCAGCGCGTACTCCTTGACGGTGATCCGGTAGGTCATGCAGTCGTCGGCCATCTTCAGCACGTCGGCGTAGCGCATGTCGATCTCGTGCTGGCTGGGTCCCACCTCGTGGTGGGTGTACTCGGTGCGGATCCCGAGCTGCTCCAGCGCGAGCACCGTCTCGCGGCGCAGGTCAGAGCCGGCGTCGAGCGTCGTCAGGTCGAAGTAGCCCCCCTCGTCGAGCACCTCGGTCGACTTCGAGTCGCGAAAGTAGAAGTACTCGAGCTCGGGCCCGACGTAGTAGTGGTCAAAGCCCATCGCGTTGGCTCGCTGCACGGCCCGACGCAGGACGTGCCGGGGATCGCCCTCGTATGCGGTCCGCTCGGGCGTCTGGATATCGCAGAAGAGGCGCGCCACGCCGGCCTCCTGCGGGCGCCACGGGAGCACCGCGAACGTGCCCGGATCGGGCATCGCGATCATGTCGGACTCCTCGATCGCGTTGAAGCCGGTGATCGAGGACCCGTCGAAGCCCATCCCCCCCTCGAACGCATCGCCGAGGTCGTCCGCGTTGATCGAGAACGCCTTCAGCTGGCCGAGGATGTCGGTGAACCACAGCCGGACGAACCGGATCTCGCGCTCGGCGACGAGCGAGACGACTTCTTCGGCGCTGAGCGGCGGATTGCTCATCGGGCGCGGAGCCGGGCGCCGAGGGGAAGGTCAATCATCTAGCGCGGGAGCCGTTTACCGGGCGGATGCCCCGCCCGAGCCACTGCTTCGCCCAGCGCTGGAGCTCTGACAGCGCCGGCTCCAACTCGCGCCCCATCCGCGAGAGCTCGTACTCGACGCGCACCGGCGGCCCGGAAATGACCCTTCGCGCGACGATGCCGCGCGCCTCGAGCTCCTTCATCCGCTCTGAGAGCAGCCGGTCCGAGAGCTCTGGCACCGCCTGGCCGATCTGCGAGAAGCGCAGCGATCCGTCCATCAGCACGCGCAGGATCGCCCCCGTCCAGCGCCGCCCGATCAGCTCGACCGCCTCGTGGTAGAGCGGGCAGCAGCACGTGGCTGCCTCACGCCCACCGTTGGCCGTTGCCTCACGCCCACCGTTGGCCGTTGCTTCACGCCCCGGGTTGACCGTGTGCTCACGCGCGCCCATCTGCTTATGCAGCTTACGCCGCTTGCAGTGCCCGCGACACTTCGCTCGAGCCGTCGACGGGCACCTCGCCGGCGACGTTCACCATCGCGGTGAACCCCTCCAGCGCGGCCGCGGCGATCGCCTCCAGGATCTGCTCGTCGTCCCATCCGGCTTCGCGCGCCTCCTCGTGGAGGTGCATCGGCGGTCGCCCAACCTCGAGCACAGCCTGCAGGTAGCGCAGCAGCGCGGCCTCGCGCTCGTCCTTGGAGCTGAACGCCCGCGCCAGCGCTACCTCGTCGAGGGCAAGGCCGGCGCCGCGCGCGGCACGCGAGTGCATCGCGATCCCCGGCTCAGAGTGATAGTGCTCGGCGACTGCCAGCGCAATCCGCTCGAGCGTCGCGAGCGTCAGCTTGCCGTGGCGCAGCTCGGAGCGAAACCGCGCATAGGCGCGCAGCGCCGCCGGTGAGCCCGCGAGCACACCGAGGAAGTTGGGGAGTTGACCACCTGAGGCAAGGGCGCCCCGGAGCACCGGCATCGAGCCCTCGGGCGCTGTCAAGTCATCGTGAATCTGGAACCTGCTCATAGAAGTAAACATCGTTGACCACCGGAGGATCTAGAGGGCAGGCCGCCGTGTAGACGAACCCATTATCTTCGCTTTACTTTTGGAACCTGCTTACCGTTTATAAGTCTAGCTGCCTGACGCTCGTTGCGCAAGGGCTCTGTGCGCATGCGCCCGTGGGCGCTGCGCACCGGGCTGCGGACGCTTTGGGCGCTTAGCACTCGGCTTGTGGACGGAGGGAGATACATGTCATTCCCTTCTACCAAGGGCGATAAACGCTCGTTGTGCTGCGCGTCGCAGGCGCGTAAGAACGGCCGGCCGAGGGCGAGTTGGTTCCGTCGCCGAGGTGCGGAGCGGTGAAGCCTTCAGCGCCGACTGGCCCCGGGCACTCAGGTTCAATCCTGGCGAACTGGGCGAGTAGCCCGCGGGCGCGTAGCCCGCTGATCGCCTACTCCTTACCGGCCACCTTCGCGACGAAGGCCGCAACCTTGGTGGCGTTTGCGCCCTCCACGATGTCGGGGGGCATCGTCCCTTGCCCCAAGCAGGTTTGCGAGGAGCCTGAGGGCGGACTCTGAAGGCATCCGTTGGCCAGCGTGTGGAGCACGAGCGACTGCGCTGGTGCAAGGACGTCCAAGTTCGGCCCGACCTTGCCGACGGCACTGGTAGCGGACAGTGTATGACAGACCGCGCAGTGCTCGCCGAACAGCTCCCGGCCAGTCTTCTCAGCCGCGGTGAGCTTGATGCCCCCGATCTGGCTACTCGCATTCGCGCCGTTACCCGTCAAGAGGGCGATCGGCACCGCGATCCCAAATCCGGCGTACAGAATCGCGAACACGACCCCGGCCGTCTTGCGGCCTTCACGCGATTGGCTTTGGAGCGACGCGCGGACATTGCTGACCCCACCGCGGATCGCGACGTAGAACAGGCCGAGCGCGACCACGATCCAGAAGCCGGCGAAGAGGATGATTGCAATCACGGTGCGCGGGCACGATACCGGGCGGACGGCGCGGATGGGGAGCGATCGGCCACGTAGGTGCCACCTGATCGCTACTCAGCCCATCGCTTGCGGTCCTCACCGGCGCCGTCCCGCCCCAAAGCTCATCACCTCCGGCGCGACCGCCCGGAAGTCCTCGGCCTCGTCCGCACCACCGGCCAGACCCGCGCGAGCGGCCTCACCCCCGCCAGCGGCCTGACCCGCGCGGGCGGTGGTCAACTCGCGCTCGTCGAGCATCGAGAAGTCCTTGACTTCGGCGAGGAGCCGGTCGGGCGAGGAGATCGAGCCGATCCGGTCAACGAGCACGTTGATCGCCCCTCCCGCCGCCGCGAAGCGCTCCAGCTTGCCCTCGACGAGCATCAGCGACTCGGTCCTCACCATCAGGCGATGACGCTCGTAGACCTGCGAGGGCACGATCAGGTTGATCGTCCCGTGCTCGTCTTCGAGCAGCACGAACACCACCCCGTTGGCAGTGCCCGGGCGCTGTCGCGCCACCACGAGTCCACCGACCTGCACGCGCGCGCCGTGCTTCACCATCTCCAGGTCCCTGCTGCTCGAGGCACCAGCCGGCAGGCGATCGCGCAGCAGCGCGAGGGGGTGTGAGCTCACGGTCAGGCCAGTGCTCCCGTAGTCCGCGAGCATCGACTCCCACCCTGACAGGGCTCGCAGCTTGGGCGCCGCGGGCAGGTCGAAGGCGAGCGCGAGCTGAATCCCGCCGGGGACGTTGACACCCGGGGTGGCGACGCCGAGCTGCCAGAGGGTCGCGCGCCGCACCGAGCCCGAGCCCGCCTGCCGCACCGAGCCCGCGTCCAACCGCCCCACCGAGCCTCCGTCCACCTGCCGTGCCTGCCGTGCCTGCCGTGCGAGCGAATCGCACGCCCCCGCCCACGCGAGCATCTCCAGCGAGGATGCGCTCGATCCTGCGCGCGAGGCGAGATCGGCGAGGCTGCGAAAGCGCCCGCCCGCCCGGCGGGCGGCGACGAGCTCGTCGCACTCCCGTTCCCGGACCCCTCGTACGTAGCCAAGGCCGATGCGGACGGCACCCTGCTCATGGCCCCTGGCCCGCAGGCCAGGGGGCCTCTCCCGCAGGCCGGCCGGGCTCACCGAGGACTCGAGCGCGATCTCGCACTCCATCTCGCACTCCACTCCGCTCTCGTTGACATCCGGCGCCAGCACCTCGATCCCTCGCCGCTGCGCTTCGTGGACGAGCGCGTCGGGAGGGTAGAAGCCCATCGGCTGCTCGTTTAGCAGCGAGCAGAGGAATTCCGGGGCGTAGTGGACGCGCAACCATGTCGACTGGTAGGCGAGCAGGCCGAACGCGGCACCGTGGGCCTTGGGAAAGCCGAAGCCCGAGAAGCCCTGGACCATCGCGAATACCCGCTCGGCGGTCACCTCGTCGACCTCGTGCAGGCGCTTGGCGCCGGCGACGAAGCGCCTGTGGTGGGCCTCGATCGCCGCCTCGGAGCGCTTACGGCTCATCGCCCGCCGCAGGCCCTCCGCCTCCCCGACCGAGAAGCCAGCGAAGGCGATCGCCACCTCGAGCACCTGGTCCTGGAAGATGATCGTCCCGAGTGTCTCGCGCAGCACCGGCTCGAGCGACGGGTGCTCGTAAGGGATCTCGTAGTCGGGATCGACCCGCAGCCGCTGGCGCCTGGCGATGTACGGATTCACCGCCCCTCCCTGGATCGGACCGGGCCTGACGATCGCCACCTGGATCGTGATCTCCTGCAGGCTCTCGGGACGGGTGCGGCGCAGCGACTGCATCTGGGCGCGGCTCTCGATCTGGAAGACCCCCGTGGTGTCCGCGCTCTGGATGCACTCGTAGGTGGCCGGATCGTCGTACGGGATTCGACTGAGATCGATGCGCTCGCCCCGGGTCCGGGCGATCAGCTCGACGCAGCGCTCGACCGCCGAGAGCATCCCCAGGCCGAGCAGGTCGATCTTCAGAAAGCCCGCGTCCGCGCAGGAGTCCTTGTCCCACTGGACGATCTGGCGCCCCTCCATCGCGGCGGGGACGATCGGACAGCAGTCGAGCAGCGGGCGCGTGGCGACGATCATCCCGCCCGAGTGCTGACTTAAATTGCGCGGGAGCCCGTGTGCCTGCGCCGCCAGGCGCGCGAGCCACGCCCAGCGACCGGCGCGGCGGCCCCCGAACGCACTCTCGATGTCTTTGTCCACGGTGCGCGCGTCCCATCCCTCGCTGCTGCGCGCCACGCGCTCGATCTCCCCGGGGGGCAGCCCGAGCGCCTTGCCGAGCTCCCGGATCGCGCCGCGCGCGCGATACGTCGGAAAGGCTGCCACCAGCGCCGAACGGTCGCGCCCGTAGCGCTCGTGCACGCGCGGGATCAGCTTCTCCCGGATGTCGCGCGGGAAGTCGAGGTCGATGTCGGGCAGGGAGGTGAGCTCCTCGTTGAGAAAGCGCCCGATCAGCAGCTCGTTGGCGATCGGATCGACGTGCGAGAGGCCCGTCAGGTAGCAGACGATCGAGGAGACGCTCGAGCCGCGTCCGCGTCCGGGCGGCAGCAGCGCGCGGGCACTGTCAGGGCCGCGCACCTGCACCGCAACCTCCCGCGCCAGCTCGAGCATGTCGTGGTGCAGCAGGAAGAACCCGGGGAGCCCCAGCGCCTCGATGATCGCCAGCTCCTGGTGAAGGCGCGCCGCCGCCTGCTCGCGCACCGGTTCGGGCGCGCCGCGGTAGCGCTCGTGCAGCCTCACGTCACACAGCTCGGTCAGCTTGCGCGTCGCCTGCGCGTCCTCGGAGCCCGGATAGCGGTAGCGCAGGCCGCCAGCCAAGTCAAAGCGCAGGCGCTCGGCCAGCCGTCCTGTCTCCGCCACGGCTTCCGGATACTCCGGGAAGCGGGCGGCCATCGCCGCCGGCGATGCGAGCACGTGGCTGAAGTTGCCGCGCCGCTGCGGCTCTGAGGCGTCGAGCGTCGTGTGCAGGCGCACGGCCACGAGCGCGTCTTGGAGCGGGGCACGCGAGCGCGCGTGCCCGTGGACGTTTCCGGTCGCCACGCACGGCACCGCCAGCCGCCGCGCGATCTGCGCCAGCCGCCGGTTGCGGGCCCGGTCCTCGCGCAGGAACGGCCGCTGCAGCTCGATCCTCAGCCCCTCGCGCCCAAACCCCTCTCGCAATCGCTTCAACGTGGGCTCGTCGTGCACGCCACGCAGCGCGCACCCGCTCAGGCAGACCAGGCCCTCGGCGTGCTCGAGGACCGTCTCGAGCGGTGCCGCCGGTGGCGAAGGTGGCGCTCCCGCTCGAGCTTGCCACCGGCTCGGCATCCGGCCTCGCTGATCTCGGTGGCGCTCGAGTCGTCCGGCTCCCTCGCGCGTGTGCGCGTGGGCCCGGGTCAAGATGGCGCACAGATTGGACCAGCCGCGAGCGTCCTGCACCAGCAGCGTCAGGTGGCGACCGTCGTCGAGGTCGATCTCCGCTCCATGGAGCGCGCGCAGCCCCAGCGCGCGCGCGGCGACGGCCAGCTCCATCGAGCCCGAAACCGAGTTGTGGTCGGTCAGCGCCAGCGCTTCATAGCCGAGCACGAGCGCGGCCGCGACCAGCTCCTCGGGAAGCGAAGCGCCGTCGAGAAAGGAGAAGGCCGAGTGGCAGTGGAGCTCGACATAGGGCATGAGCGAACACATGTTCGCATTTGAGTTGCGGGGATGCAAGCCCGGGCAGCGTGCAGATTGGTACCGAGGAGGAGGGCCACGAGGTATCGCTCGGGCTAGCTGTGAGGTGAGGGGAGCTGCCAGACGTCGACGTAGCGATCGAGCACGGGGTTGTGGACGTGCTGGCTCAGGGTCATGCCCAGCCTCCTCGCGAGGCGCTGCGAGCGGACGTTCTCGGGGTGGATGACCGAGATGAGCTCGGGCAGCCTGAGCGTGTCGAAGGCGTGGTCGCGGGCTGCGCGGGCTGCCTCAGTTGCGAGACCGCGTCCCCAGGCGTGGCGCGCGAGTCGCCATCCCAGCTCGGGGCAGGTGGCCAGCTCGGGTAGGAATGCCGGGTAGTCGACACCGGCGAAGCCGATCAACTGGCCGGCCAGGCCGGGCTCGGGCTCGGGGCCGGACTCGCGCTCGAGGCCGGACCCGCGGGCTTCGAGCGCCCAGACGCCGAAGCCATGCTTGGCCCAATGATCTTGAACGAGCAGATAGAAGGCGGCGGTGGCCACGGGATCGACTGGCCGGTTGAGGTAACGCGTGACCTCTGGGTCCTGATTGATCGCGGCCATGGCCGCTTCGTCCCGGGCTTGCCAGCGCCGCAGACGCAGCCGCGGAGTCATGAGCTCATCCGTGGGGGTCACTCGCGGAACGATATTGCTCCGATCCGCTGATCGCGCGCGTTCGGGCCCGGCGGCGTGGATGACCCTCCGTCCCGAGCACGGAATGGTCCTTTCGCATGTCTCGATCGTGTCAAACGCCCGTTCGTCTCTGGAAGGGGTGGCAAGCTCACCCCCTTGACAAGAATAGTAGTGACTGCTAAGTTTTAGAATAGTTAGCACTCACTAAGGAAGGGTTTGTTCTTCATTATGCGTTTTCCACGTAGCCGCACCCCGCACGACACCACGAAGACCACCGCCTCGCGCCGGAACGCCTGGACGCTCGCGATCGTCTCGATCGGGCTGTTCATGGTCGTCCTCGACAACCTCGTCGTCAGCATCGCGCTGCCGAGCATCCACCGCGATCTGGGCGCATCGATCCAGTCGCTCGAGTGGACCGTCAACGCATACGTTCTGACCTTCGCCGTCCTGCTGCTGACCAGCGCCGCGCTGGGGGACCGCTTTGGGCGCAAGCGCATGTTCATCGGCGGGGTGGCGCTATTCACAATCTCCTCGGCGGCAGCGGCGCTGGCGCCCTCGACTGCGCTGCTGATCGCCGCGCGCGCGGTGCAGGGCACCGGCGCGGCAATCGTGCTCCCGCTCACCCTCACCCTGCTCGCGGATGCGTTCCCGTCGCAGCGGCGCGGGATCGCGATCGGCGTCTGGTCGGGCATCAGCGGGGTCGCCGTCGCGCTGGGACCGCTCGTCGGCGGCGCGGTCGTCGAGGCGATCTCCTGGCACTGGATCTTCTGGATCAACGTGCCGATCGGGATCGCGCTGGTCGCACTGGGCAGTACGCGGCTGACCGAGAGCCATGGCCCGTCACGGCGCCTTGACTTGCGCGGCCTCGTCCTCGTGTCGAGCGGTCTGTTCGGAGTCGCATTCGGACTCGTGCGTTCGCAATCGCAGGGTTGGAGCAGTCCAGAGGTGCTGATCGCGCTGATCGCCGGTGCCATCCTGGTGCTCGCCTTCATCGCCCACGAGCTGCGCACCGACGAGCCAATGCTCCCGATGAGCTTCTTCGCCAACCGCAGCTTCGCGGTCACCAACGCCATCTCGCTGGCGATGTTCTTCGGGATGTTCGGCTCGATCTTCTTTCTGAGCCAGTTCCTGCAGAACGTGCTCCACAACAGTCCCTTGCAGGCAGGGGTGAAGCTCCTCGCGTGGACAGGCGCGCTAATGGTCGTGGCGCCGCTGGCGGGAGTGTTCTCCGAGCGCTACGGCAGCAGGTGGTTCATGGTCGCCGGGCTCGCCTCGCAGGCGACCGTGCTTGGGTTGCTGGCGGCGCTGGCAAGCGTACACGAGAGCTACAGCAGCCTGGTCGTCCCGTTCGTGCTCGCGGGCGCCGGGATGGCGCTCGTGATCGCGCCGTCGGCCAACGCAATCCTCTCCTCCGTGGCAACCGAGCAGGCCGGGCAGGCGTCCGGAGCCGCCAACGCGATCCGCGAGCTCGGTGGCGTGCTGGGGGTCGCGGTGCTGGCGAGCGTGTTCACCGGCCATGGGAGCTACGCCTCGCCGCAGGCCTACGTCAACGGCCTGACGCCGGCGCTCTGGGTTGGGGCGGGCGTCGTCGGCCTCGGGGCGCTGATCGCCGCCGCGATGCTTCCATTCGGCGCTCGCGCTGCGAGCACAGAGGACTTGGCAGACGGTCCTGCACCGATCCTCGAAAGGGGGGCCGCCGAGCTGGTTGCCTGAGCGTCACCTACGATCGAAGCTGAACGGCATGACCCCCGCTCCATCCACAAACCAAAGCGATTCTCCTCGCCAGCGCGTCCCGGCAGCCCAGCGCCGGGACGCGCTGATCGATGCGGCTGTGCACGAGTTCGCCCACGGCGGGCTGCACGGGACTCCCGTTGACAGGATCGCGCGCCGCGTCGGCGTCGCCCAGCCGTACGTGTTCAGCTTGTTTACCAACAAGCTCGAGCTGTTCCTCGCCGCCGTCGAGCGAGCCTTTGAGCTGGCCGCCGATACGTTCACGCTGGCGGCCGCCGAGTTCGACCCGGCGACCGCTGCGCCGGACGCGGATGTCCTGAGCGCGATGGGCGGGGCCTACATCGAGCTGATCGTGTCAGACCGCGACGCGCTGATGCTCCAGCACCAGGCCTACGCTGCGTGCGGGGACGAGATCGTTCGCGATCGCGTCCGGGCGTGCTACGCGCGGCTCGTCGCGCACATCGAGACGCTCTCGAAAGCCGACCGGGAACGGATCGACGAGTTCGTCAGCAAGGGCATGTGGCTCAACGTTGCGGCCGCGATGGGGGTCGAGGATATCTCGGCCGGATGCGAGTGGATCTGCGCCGAGCTGGTGCAACAGCGGGCCGGCTTGGCCCAACCGCGGAGCGAGCCAGACGCGCATCTACGCCGCTGAGACGGCGCTGTTGCTGGTGTCCGCGCTTTTGGCCGCCCGCCGTACCGCGTGGACCGTATTGGCGTCCCGGCGGCGCCTCGCCTGGCGTCGTGACGCCGGAATCGGGAGCTAGCGCTCGGCGACCCCCGGGCTCGGACCCTCGTAGCGAGTCAGCCCGTCATCCCAGAGCGGCTCCCACGCGGCGGCGCTCTCCACGCGCTGGCGGTAGGACGGCCGGACCCCGGGGTCCTCGTCGAAGGCGCCCAGGCGCACGCTCATGATCGCGGCGTCGGTAGGATGGTGACTGAAGAGCTGAGCGCCGCAGCGGGAGCAGAAGCTCTTCGCGAACTCTCGCTCGGGAGCCCACTCGCGGATCAGCTCGAGACCCGCGGTGACGATGAAGGAACCGGGCGGCACACGGGCTTGGGCGGACGCGGCCGCGCCCGTGCGGCGCTGGCAGCGCCGGCAATGGCAGTAGCCGGTCGCCCCCCCAGCGGGGCCGTGACTTCGAAGCGCACCGATCCGCAGGCGCATCCTCCGGTCAAGGGAGCCTCGAGAATCGGCTCAGCTTCGTGAATCCGGGGCGTCGTTCAGTCGGCCGCCGCCCGCCTGCGGGCGGGGCGGCGGGCGGTTTGAGGAAGAACGCCTCACTATCATCGGCGCTTGTGAGCGCACCGTTAGGACGCCCCGGCCTGGACCAGATCACGTTCCGGCTCGATCCTCCAGCGCGTTGCTACCTCCCGAAGGTGCTCGTCCATGCCCCATCGGTCGGGGCGCTCCTCGCCCGCGTGATCGGGGCTCGCGCCCTTGAGTGCCATGCTGCCGGCGTTCTCGCCGAGCGAGCGGATCGTCTCCACGCCGGAAGGCGAGAGGCGCAGATCGGAGGGCAGCGCGGCGAGCTCCGCGCGCTTGTCCTCCACCGGCCGGGCATCTGGCCCGGCCTCCTGGATCAAGGTCGGCGCGACGCAGGCGACCGCCTCGTGGGCGAGGTTCCATTGACATGCGAGCTGGATCATGCTCAGCCCGGCGCGCTGCGCGATCGGGCGCATCCTGTCCATCCGCTCGCGCCCGGCTTCGATCCATCCCGCTGGACGAAAGCCGCGGTGATCGTGGGGCGCAAGCTCCTGGCCCGGGAGGACGTCGTCGAAGAACAGTCCGCCGTAGTCGACCACACGGGTGATGACCCTGACTTGCGCCGCCGTGGCGGCGCCGAGGCACAGCTCTCCGGGCCAGGGCTCGAGTGGATTGAGGATGATCATCGCCCAGTCGATCAGCGCGCCGAAGCACTCCAGGCAATCGATCAGGTCCAGCGTGAAGCCGTTCGCCGGGCCGGGGGCGACTCCGATCATCCGCGTCAGGCCGGCTTCGCGCAGCGCCGCCATCCCCCGCCAAACATCCTCGCTCGTGTAGCCGATCCGGTCGGGGTTGTGTAGCAGCAGCAGATCGAAGCTGTCGATCCCACAGCGCTCGAGGCTGCGCTCAGTCGCCATCCGCAGGTAGCCGGCATAGCCGGAGGCATCGCGCAACCGCGGGTCAGTGAAGCGTGGAAAGCCCTTGGCACCGTCGCGCTCGCCTGAGTAGAAGTCGTGACCGACGGCACCGACCACGCAGATCTCCTCGCGCCTGGTCCCGGCGAGCGCGCGTCCGAGCATCGCGTCGGCTTCACCTGACCCGTAGGTGTCGGCGCTCATAACGGTCCTGATCGACTCGTCGGGTGTGAGCAGCGCGATCAAGCGCTCGTCGCCGAGCGGCTCGCCGAAGCGCATGAACCGCCCACCGCTCCAGGTTCCGACGGCGGTCGGCCCCGGGTCGATGGCGGTGCGCGTTTCCGGCATAGCGTTGGTTCAGTTTAGAGCGGTGACGTTGCACGAAGTCCGGGCGCCCGTGCGAGCGAGCTCCCAGCCTGTGACGCGTCCTGTGCAAGCTGTGGAATGGGACAGACCTCGCGCTCGGCAACTGCGCTTGCGCTATGGCGGCTTCCCGCTGCGGCCAGGGGCTCGTCAGACGAGGACAGGTGCGCCGGCGCGCTGGTTGGCGGCTCGAGCTCAGGACCAACGGCCCTCAGCGCTGACTCCACCATTTGCGCTGCTCCAGGTCGTGGAACACGAGTACGTTGCGCCCGCACACGGTGACCAGCTCCCAGTAGCGGCGGCGAAGCGGGCGATCGGTCCACCAGCGATCCTCGACCAGCCAAGACTCGCGTACCGCGTCTACTTCACGGCCGTCGACGATCAGCGGGCGGCCGTCACCGGGGTTGGTGCTGACGGTGATACGGCGGGGAACCGAGAGGCGGCGCGGGCGGGTCACGGCAGCTCCTCCACACCTCAGCCCTCGAACGGCGCCAGCACCGCGCGACGCTCGGGGAAGCGTGAGCCTGGATCGACCTCTAGCACCCGTAGGGCGGCATCGGGACCGGCAGCGGCGCGCGCCTGGCGGATCGCCTCTCGCAGGCGCGCGGACCGCGCCGCCGCGGGATCCTCTAGCAGCGCGCGCTGATCGCTCGCCGGCGGTCCGTAGCGCTCCACCGCCAACCGGAGCGCTTGCGCCGGAGCGGGCATCAGCATCAGGCGCGGGACCAGCGCGAGACGCATCCGCGTCGGGTCCGCGAGCGCCTCGCGAAAGACAACCTGCTCGCGCCACGTCCCCCCATGCTCTACCAGCACCGCGGAGAGCACGACCGCCCGCAACGTCCGGCTGCGCCGCTCTCGCCTGGCGAGCAGACGATCGATCAACAGTCCCACTCCCCGCTCGAGCTGGATGCCCGATGCGGCCTCGGGTAGCTCGAGCGACTCGCGCAGGAACTCGGCCGCCGGCCGCGGGCGCAATGGTCCGTCGCCCCCGCTGGCCAGCTCGTGGGCGAGCAGCCCAGCCTTCCCGAAGCGATCCGCGAGCGCCGACGCCGGGAGCGCCGCCAGTTCGCCGAGCGTCCTCACTCCCAGTCGCTCGAGCGCCTCGGGCAGATCGGCCAGCGCAGGCCGAGCACGCAGCAGGGCGACCGGCAGCGGGGCGAGGAAGGCGCGCGCCTGCGCGCGGCCTCCTGCGCCCTCCGCGGCGTCTTGGCGCTGCGCGAGGCCCCCAGCGTCAGTGGTGCCCCGGCGCTGCGCGACGCCACCAGCGCGAGCGGGCACGATCTCCGGCCGGCGCGCCCGTGCTTGCGTCGCCGCCGCCACCGCCGCGAATCGCGACGGCGCCACCCCGAAGCGAGCCGGCACCCGCAGAGCCCTTTGCGCGACCGCCAGCACCCCCTCGATCCCTCCGTGCAGCGCTAGCAGCCCGCGCGCGTCGAAGCACGCCAGCCCGGGGCGCTCTGGCTCGAGCATCGCCCCAATCGATTCCAGGCGCACGAGCAGTCGCTCCCAGAAGTCGGCCACGCCGGCCGGATCCGGCGCAATGAGCACCAGCCGCGGACACCGGGCGAGGGCCTCGCCGAGGCGCATCCCGGGATGGACGCCGAATGCCTCCGCGGCGAGCGACACCTCCCCCACCTGCTGAGCTGCACCCTGACCGCCCCGCTTCGCGGGGCCGGCGGCTTCCGGCGCAAGCGCGGTTGGAGCCCGCAGGAGCTCGCTCCGATCGCCGGCGGCGATCGTGAGCTGAAAGCGCGGCAAGAGGACGCAGACGATCATCGACGAACACATGTTCGCATCTGGCCCGGATGGAACCCCTCTCCGCGTCGCCGCCTTGGCGATCGTCCTTTCGCACTCCCTGCCGCGGAAGCCAACGTTGAACCCGATTTCCGCTTCGCCGCTCGAGCTCCTTTCGCACTTCCCGCTGCTGAAGCCCGCGACTGAATCCCATCTCCGCGTCGCCGGCTTGGCGATAGAGGCAGGCCGGTATATGGTTGCGCAGCGAGATCAACAGATCAACGATCGACGATTGGAGGAGTCGTAATGCAGAGGATGCGAGGAATCACGTTGGCAACGGTGATGCTGACTATGAGCGGGACGGTGGCGGCCCAGGCCTCGGCCACCACCGGGTCGACGGCCGCTCACACGGATGTTCGGGTGGCCTCGACGGCGAGGTTCACCCCTGGCGGAGGTGGCTTGCTGCGTGTCAGTCCGGGTGGAAGAAGCCGGGCGGGCTACGCGTCGGTTCGGCTGACCTGCCGCGCGCCGGATGGGGGGGCCTGCTCGATCGGCATCGGGATCTTCGAGGGACGCCGCACTGTGGCCAAGGCCCACAAGGTTCTCAAAGGGTCCACGACACTGAGCCTGCGCTTGAGCCCCTTCGCCCAAGCCCAGCTTCGGCATCATGGCATCAGGCTGACCGTCGCCGCGCGCGCGACCGACCATCACCATCACCACGCAGTGGCGGGATTCACCGGCACCCTAAGCTTAGGCTAGGTATAGCGGCCGGTGTTAGCGGTGGGCGTGTGCGTTCGCATGCCTACCGCTCACCGGCTACAGGCCGCCGGTCACACCCATCCCATCGGCCACCGGCCGCACCCCGCCGCGCCCCCCGCACCCTACCCCGCGGCGCCACCGCGCCCTACCCCCGACTCGCCCGCGCCCTACCCCGACTCGCTGGCGTCGCGCATCAGCCGGTCCACCGGCACGGCAGCCAGGTGCGCGCTGCCGAGGTCACGCACCAATACGCGCAACATCGGCTGAACTTCGCCGGGGTTGCGCATGTCGAGCTCGATCACCTCGCCCGGGTGCAGGCGGCCCGTCGCGTCGCCGCTGTCGTCGAGCCTGACGGCGCCGGCGACGAGGCGACCGCCCGAGTGGTGAGCGAGCCACCACTGTCCGACGCTTGGTCCACTCGACACATACAAAAAGTGGTGCCCGATGCCCAGCGTGCCCGTCACCCGCCGCAGCTCCCCGCCCGTGCCCAGCCAGCGCACGAGACCGCCGGTCGGCAATTGCGGAAGCGCCTGATCGCCATTCGCCCGGACGGTTAGCTCCGCGAGCGAGGGCCTTTGACCGAGCGTGAACGAGACATGGATCTTGTGCTCTGCGAGCGTGCTCGCGAGTGCCGGTAGCCGGCCGCCCGGAGCGTTGACGAGGACACCGACCTCGGGGCGCGTCGTGTCCACGGCGGTAATCGCCCGCACGTGCGCAAAGTGCGAGACGAGCTTGTACGACGTGCCCGTAGTCAGCGCCCAGGCCCCGACGGCGACCGCGACCGCGGCGGTCACCGTCGCACGCACGGTCCGCAGTCGCCACACGGGGAGTTGACGGGCGCGCCGCTCGTTGCCCAGGATCAGCGAAGCGGTCGAGGGCCTACGCGCAAATGAGCCGTCGGGCTCGTGACGCTCCTCCGCGAGCGCCCGATCGATCGCGGGTCCGAGGTCACGCGCCGCGCGCGCCACCTGCGCAAGGCCAAAGCGCTTCAGCGCGGCGTTCGTAGCACGCACGTGCCCGACTCCGAAGCCGTAGGAGATCACCGGACAGCCGCGAATGATCGCCTCCAGCACTGTCAAGCCGGCGCTCGAGTGAACGAGCACGTCGGCGGCCGCAAGCACGTCCCCCATCCTGTCTGTGAAGCCCATCAGCTTGAGCCGGGGCTCGGCGCCGAACCGCTTTGCCACCTTCGCTCGCAGCTTGTCGTTGCGCCCGCACAGGCACAGCACGGTGGCATCGGGGACCGCAAGCGCGGCGCGCGTGGCACCAGCGAGGTCGCCGACGCCCCAGCCGCCGCCGGAGACGGCTATCACCTGTCCCTGCGCCGGCAGGCCGAGCGCGCGGCGCGCGTCCCCCCGCGAGCGAGCCGCTAAGAATGCGGGCGAGGTGGGAGGCTTGGCCCAGCGGACGCTCCCCGCACCGGCGATTCGCTCGACTTCCGGTATCGACTCCGGGTGGGTCACGAAGTGCAGGTCGATCCCCGGATGAGCCCAGAACCGCAGGCCCGCGAGGTCGGTGATCGACGAGTAGCAGGGGACGTCGAGGCGCCCCTTGCGGCGCAGCTCGCCGAGCACCGCTGTCACGCCGGGATAGGTGGAGAGGATCAGGTCGGGGTCGTGGGCGCGGATCAGGCGCATCAGCCCACGGCGTCCGAACGCGGTCAATAGCCGCTTGGCCAGCCAGCGCGTCGGGGCGAAGTACATGAACAAGAGATATTGGAAATCGAACAACCACGGCAGCCACTGGAACATGAACGCCGAGTTCTCCCGCAGCGTCTTGGTCAGCACAGGCCCCATCGCAGGCAGGCCGTTGACGACCGAGATCTGGGCGTCTGGATCCTCGTCGGCGATCTCCCGGGCGACCGCATGCGCGGGCAGATCGTGCCCCTCACCGATGTCGGCGGAGATGATCAGCACCTGGCGCGGCTTTGACTCGGCGTCCGGCTCTCCTGCCGGGATCACCGCCGCTGCCTCCAGCTCGGAGGCCACGGCGGCCTGCTCGCGGCGCCAATCCACATACCTGCGCACGCCCTCGGTGAACGGCGTCGCGGCCGTCCACTCCAGCTCGTGCTCGGCGCGAGCGCTGGAGACGATCTTGCCGCCGAAGTCCCCAGCCCGAGCCGGCGTGTAGACGATCTCGACGTCCCCGATCAGCTTCTTGACGGTCTCGGCGATCTGCTTGATAGTTACGTTCTCGTTGCTGGCGAGGTTGTAGACGCGGTTGGTCGCGACGTGGCCCAGCCCGAGCGCGACCCCGTCGGCGAGGTCCTCGACGTACACGAACCGCCGCGACTGGAGCCCGTCGCCGGCGAGCGTCAGCGGCTCGCCCTTGAACGCCTTGTTGACGAATGCCGGGATCACGGCCGCCTCACGAGCGCGCGGCCCGTAGGGGATGCCGAAGCGCAGAATCGTGTAATCGATCCCGTAGAGCTCCTGGTAGGCCTTGCAGTAAAGCTCACCCGCGAGCTTCGTGCTCGTGTACAGGTGGCTGGGCGGCGGCAGCAGCGTGTCCTCGTCGACGGCTTCGGGCTCGCAGTCGGAATAGACCCAGATCGTGCTCGCGTACACGATCCGCTTGACCCCCGCGCGCCGCGCGGCCTCGAGCACGGCCACCGTTCCCCTGGCGTTCACCCGCTCGGCGTCCTCGGGCTCGGCGTGGACGTCGTTGACGTCGGCGACGGCGGCGAGGTGGGCGACCGCGTCGCAGCTATGCAGGGCACGCTCGAGCGCCTCGCGGTCGGTGATCGAACCGAGCACCGTGTCGACGCTGCCCTCCGGGCCCTTGTGCCACGGCGAGGGGCGCAGGTCGTAGATCACGGGCTCGTGCCCGCGCGCGCGGAGCTTGTCCACGACGTGGGAGCCGATGAAGCCCGAGCCACCCGTGACGAGGACCCTCATGCTCTGCGCCCCGCCGCACGGTTGCCGGGGCAGCGAACCCTCATCTCTACGCCGCCTCGAGCGGACAATAGTAGAGCGGTACGCAGGAATGGTTGCCGGCCACCCAGTCGGTGTTCGGCAGCTCGACATCGTGGCCCATGATCCGATGGCAGGGCTCGTCGTAGACGCGACCGGTCGAGCGCTCCAGCCAATCGAAGACGATGTACTTGTAGAGGCCCGACACCATCCCGTCGGGCAGCGCCAGGCGGCTGGGATAAAGGCAGTCGAGCTCCGAGCGCGCGATCTCGTTCTTCCACGTGACGATCTCCTCCAGGCGCTCGATCTGCACCAGGCCGAGCGCCGCCGTGAGCTCGCTCATGCGGAAGTTCAGCCCCTGCACCTCGTAGGCGGGCTTGCCGTAGTTGCGAAACGCGCGTGCGTGCTCCACCACTTCGGGGCGCTTTGATACGAGTACCCCGCCCTCGCCCGTGGAGATCGTCTTGGTCGCGTAGAGCGAGTACACCCCGGCGTCCCCGTAGAGACCCGGCCGGCGGCCGTTCCAGCTCGCCCCGTGGGCGTGCGCGCAGTCCTCGATCAGGAAGATCCCGTTCGCAACGCAGTACTGCGCGATCTGCTCGGCCTCGAACGCGATGTGGCCACCGATATGGACCAGTATTGCCGCCCGCGGGCGGCAATACTCCGCCTTGCGCTCGAAGTCGCGCAGCGACATGCACAGGTCCCGTCGGTTGCAATCGACGAACTGCACGCGCGCGCCCGCGTGAAGCGCCGCCAGCGGCGTCGCCATGAACGTGTTCGACGGGCACAGCACTGTCTCGCCCTGGACCCCGGCGAAGTGAAGCGCCGCCAGTGCGCCACCGGCCCAGCTCGAGAGGGCGACGGCGGGCGCCCCGTTCCATGCCTCCCATGCAGACTCGAAGCGCTGCACCATCTGCGCCTCCGACCAGCGGCCCGAGTCGAGCACCTCGTCGATCAGCGCATGCAGCCGCACGCGATCGCGGTGGTCAAAACCGATCGCGAACTTAGAGAAGTCCGGCGTTGCGGAAGCAGTGGTCATAGGGTTCTCGGTGGCGTCCGAGAACGCGGGGCCACGCGCCTTGTCCGGCCGGCGCCGCTGACCCCGCACTCGAGGTTGCCAATCCTGTCAGTTCCTTGTTCGTAAGGACGACAAGCTTGTCAGACAGGTAGGACGGTAGCGAGTTCGCGGCTTCTGAGCTCTTCGAGTATCAGCGCGAGCGCCCGCACGGTGCGCCGGTGCGAGTCCCGCGCGCTGTAGAAGTCAGCGTCGTGCAGCAGGATCACGTCCCCGGCGCAGAGCCCGCCCGTGGCCCGGGCGGCGATCCGCGCGGGCGTCGTGCGCTTGCGCCAGTCCTTTCCCCACCGCGACCACAGCAACGGCTGCAGGCACGCCTCCTCAGCCGCGCGCAGGCCGGCGGGGCTGTAGATCCCGTAGGGGGGCCGGTGCCAGCGCGGGCTGACCCCGGCTGCGTCCTCGATCGCGGCGGCGCCGTAGCGTAGGTCGGCGTGCAGCTCGGCAGTGCTCAGGCGTAGCTGCAGTCGATGTCGATGCCCGTGCAGCGCAACCAGGTGTCCCGCGGCGACGATCTCTCTCACCAGCGACGGCCGGCGCTCAACCTGCTCCCCGATCACGAAGAACGCCGCGCGGGCGCCGAAGCGCGCGAGCAGCTCCAGCACGGCGGGCGTCCCTTCGGGATGCGGGCCGTCGTCGAAGGTGAGCGCCACCCCACCTGGGCAGGAGAGCCGGCGCGGGAGACACAGGCCTCCAGCTGCGCGGAAATTGACAGGTGCAAGGACGTGCCGTATCACAGCCGGGATCATCCCCGAGGCGCCCTGGTGGCGGCGCGACGTCGCGCCATCGCGGAGGCACGCCGTCGCATCCGGCACACTGAGCGGTTCGACATGCCTCCCATCGAAGCCGCGCGAGCGGGCATCGAGCTGTGAAGCCCGACCTAGATCACTGGCTGGCGCACGCGACGCTTCGCGTCGCGCACCAACGCGAGAGCAAGGTCCCAGCCGACCAGCTCTGGCATGCCGCGCGGACAGTCCGCCTGCGTGACGCCGCCGTACTGGGGCGCCTGATTCGCGCACGGATCCCGGGAATCGCGCCAGGGCTCTCGTTCGACCAGCTGTTCCGCAGCGCGCCCTTCGTGGTCCTGGACGCGGGGTGCGATCAGGCGCTGGTGGTCGGACTCGTCGGCCGGATCTGGACGCTGCGACGCGATTACCCGCAGCTCGCCGGTCCGGAGGACTTCCGGCGCTGGTCCCAGCGCGGGACCGCGCGAGTGCTGTTCGCGAACTGGGTGCAGGACGCGGGCGCCCGACGCGCGGCGCTGGTCTCGGAGACGCGGGTGCAGGCGATCGGCGCGCCGGGGAGGCTGGGGGTCGCCGGCGTGCGCCCGCTGGTGGCCGCCTGCCAGCACCTCGTGGGCAGCGACGGAATCGAGGCGGCGGTGAGGCTGGCGGAGGGACGCCTGGCGGAGCGACGGTAGCCCGGCCGGTAATGCGGGCGGCGTGGACGAAGGGATTCTGATCGCTTATCAGCTCCTCCACGAGGGCATCGCCGTCTACGCCTCGGACGGCGCGAGAGCGGGAACCGTGGACCATGTGGTCGCCGCCCCCGGGCAGGACATGCTCCATGGAATCGTGATGCGAGGCGGGCCGGCGATTCGTAGGTTGAACGCTCAACCGGGCGGTTGGTCCAGGAGGACATAACGGTAAGGAGGGCCAAATCCCGGCGGCAGATCTGGTGGTTGGGGCTGCCCCACTCGCAGCGGAGCTTTCGCGACCGCCCGCGCGACCAGGTTCGGGGTCAGGCGCACGCCGGCCGCGGAGCGAAAACGAAGGATCGAGAACTGGTTGACGCGCAGCACGGGGCCGTCGCGATACAAGCCGCGGACGCGGATTGACATGTCAAGCCGTGAGGACAACAGGTTGCAGCCGGACCCCCACCAGCAGAACCAACCATCGGCCGGAGCCTTCATGGCAATCACGTCGAGCTCGTTCACCAGCTCCCCCCGCGGCTTCATAAAGCGCAGTCCGGACATGTCGAGCGCCAGCGGCCTGAGGAAGACGTAACGTTGGATGAGAATCGCCCGGCCGACGCCAGCCGGCCGCTGGGACCCGATCGCGCGAGCGAGCGCTCGCCAGTCAGGACGCTGGAGACTCGAGTCCGCGGCGACGCCCATCGACGCGATGAGACCGATCGTGCAAACGGTGGCCACGCCGGCCAGCCCGAGCACCCCCGCTCGTCGCGCGCCGAGTCCGGCGGAGATCAGCAGGAGCACCGGGATCAGGACAACGATCACGTTGCGGGTGATCAGCTCATCGATGCCGGCGGCGACCAATACCAGGCTCAGCAGCAGCCCCGAGGTGGCAAGTGCTCCCGAGACGATCGCCCCCCGCCGCTCGCGAGCATCCGCTCTACACGCGAGCAGCACCACGGCGAGGACCACTGCCGCGACACCCGCAAGCTCCAGCCAGGTCCGTCCAGGCGTGCCGGTGCCGAGTAGATATTGCGGCGCGATCTGCTCGAGGCGCCGATCCAACCGCCATGGCGCGATCCAGCTCGCTTGGGGCCTCTGACCGAGGGCCGTCGGCAGCAAGCCGAGCCCGAGCGCCCCTACTGCCGCGACCGCCAGCAGAACCTTGCGATCGGGCCGGTGAACCCACAACAGCCAGAGTGCCTCGGGGAGCACGGCCAGCACGCCGTAGTAATGCGTCGCCAGCGTGGCCCCCGCCGCGAGCGCCCAGGCAACCAGACGGAGCGGCGTCGGCTGCGGCAAGCGCGCATGCGCGAAGGCGAGCAGCGACAGGGTGGCGAACAGCATCAACAGGGCGTAGGACCGCGCCTCCTGTGAGTACCAGACGAGCAGCGGGTTGCAGGTAGCGATCGCGGCCGCAGCCAAGCCGGCACGGCGAGAGATCAGCTTCGCCCCCACCCCATACATTGCCGGGACGGTGGCCACGCCGGCCAGTGCCGACAGCGAGCGCAACCCCGCCTCGCCATAACCGAAAATGCGTGCCCACGGCCAGGCCAGGAGGTAGTAGAGCGGCGGCGTCAGCTCCGTTCGCGGCAGCAACCCGAGCATCCCGCTCGGTGAGTGGTGCACCAGCAGAACAGTGAACGACTCGTCATACCAGAAGCTCTGGTGCCCGATCCACGCGAACCGAAGCACGGCCGCCACGACCGTGAGGCAGGCGAGGATCAGCGTGGGCTGCTTCGTCGCGCCGAGCACCGAGCTGACGCTCATCGGTGGCGGGCGCGAGGTCCCTGCTGCGGCGCCGACGCTCACAGCCGAGACAGCTTAGCCCTGCAGCTCGGCGACCGTTAGCTCACGCCCCGCCCCACAACCGGCGCCGTAGCCCGGAAGCCCGGGCGACCAGACGGTTGACGGCGGCGCGGATCGCCCCCTCGCCACCCACCAGCATCAGCCGCTCGCGCGCGGGTCACCCCGGCAGCTCCCGGCTGAGCAGCCGTGAGCTCGCCATCAGCGTGACACGTATTTGGGAGGCAGGGCATGGCGTGGATCGCGCTCGGAGCCGCCGTCTGCACACAGGATGCCGACTTCGACGCCGCGGTAGCAGGGGGGCTGCTCGAGGCGGTGCGGATGTAGCGCCGCGGACCTTTGCCGCGGCCGACAGACCCCGAGCACAACGAGGTACTGTGCCCAGTGTGGACGAAGGTCTCCCGATCGCCTACCAAGTGCTTGACGAGGGCATCCCCGTGTACGCCTCCGATGGTGCGAGCGTGGGGAGCGTCGACCACGTGGTCGCCGCTCCGCGGGAGGACATCTTCCACGGAATCGTGATGCGGGGCGAGGAGGGGCAGCGATTCGTCGCGGCCGACCAGATCGCCTCCCTGCACGAGCACGGCGTGGACCTCCGCATCGATGCCGCAGCGGCGGCGGCGCTGCCCGAGCCACACGGCGCCGCGCCCAACTGGCGGGATTCCGAGCCGGGGGTGAAGCCAAGCCGCTGGACGCACTTCGTCGACTTGGTCGCTGGCAAGGATCCACGCCGGCGAGATTGGAACGAGGAGGATCTGTAGACCGCATCCCTCGGCGCCCGCGGTCATCGCGCGCTCGGTCACCGCGCACACCGCGACCGCGCTCCCCGCGCGAGGAGACCGCCGCCAGCAAGCTCATGCCGCGGGTGTCGACGGGGTCATAGAGCTCCTCTCGCTCATAGCGCGGCGTCTTGCCGGCGATCAGCGGCGCGCCGATGCGCTCAGCGATCCGCGCGAGCTGGCCGACGTAGTAGCCGATCACGAGCGCGTGAGCCCCCGGGTGGCACGCGAGCACATCACTGATGATGAGCTTGTCCTTGTCCGGGTTGCGGCTCGCGAGGCCGAAGCGCTCACGGTCGTCGGCGAGCGCATAGCTCATCCGGCGCTCGGCGCCCATTTGTGAAATCTCGATCGCTGCGTTTGCGAGCCCCTCGCCACGTCATCTAACGTCACACCGATGACGAGCTTCGACGCCGAGGTCGTCGTCCGCCGCACCCGCTACGTCAGCGACGGGACCGGATGGGCGGTCCTCGACGCCGTCGCCGACGATGGGTCGCCGGTCGTGCTGGTGGGGCCGCTGGTCCACCTCGAGGAGCGCGACCGCGCCCATGTCGCCGGGACGTGGGTCGATGACAGCCGCTACGGCCGCCAGGTCAAGGTCTCGCAGGCGCGGCCGCTGCCGCCCTCGGATGCGCAGACGCTGATCGCGTACCTGCGCCGCGTCAAGCACGTCGGCGCCAAGCGGGCGGTGGCGCTGATCGAGCGCCACGGCGCCGGCAGCGTGCTCGACGCAATCGACCGTGACCCGGAAGCCGCGTTCGCGGCCGCCGGACTGAAACGCCACCGTGCAAAAGAGGCTGCGGCATCGTGGGCGGCGCTGCGCGTCCTGCGCCAACTCCACCTGCTGCTCGCCCCGCACGGCCTGGGCTACCTCGTGAGCCGCGTCCACGACGAGTACGGCCCCACCGCGCGCCGCGTGGTGAGCGAGCGTCCCTACGAGCTCACGAGCGTATTCGGGGTCGGCTTCCTGATCGCCGACCGGATCGCGCGCGCCACCGGCACCCCGCGCGCAACCGACCCGGCGCCCAGCACCTCCGCACCCGACGCCACCGGCCCGCGGGCCGGTGGCACCAAAGCTCACGATGGCGGCACCGGCAGCCGCTCATGGGTCCTGGATGGTGCCGACCGCGTCCGCGCCGGCGTGCTGCACCTGCTGGCGGAAGCCGAGCGCGGCGGGAGCACATGCATGCCCCTCGGCAAGCTCCTCCCGGATCTACGCGCCTTGCTCACCGTGACCGTGGCGGAGGCAGTCATCGACGATCTCGTCCGGGCACGCGATCTCGTCCGCGAAGGCGAGTGGATCTACCGTGCGCAGACCGCCGAGCTGGAGGCCGAGCTCGCGCATCGCGTCGCCGATCTCGCCACCGGTCCACCCGGGGGGCGCCTGCGTAAGCCCGCCAGCGCCGCGGCCGCGGCCGGTGGCCCCGAGTTGACCGCCGAGCAGCGCCGGGGCGTTCGCAACGCGTTCGCCCATCGCCTGTCGCTGATCACCGGCGGCCCAGGCACGGGCAAGACCGCATCGATCAGGACGATCGGGGTGCTCGCCGTGAGCCAGGGCGCTCGCGTGCTACTCGCGGCACCGACCGGACGCGCGGCGGTCCGGATGAGCGAAGCGAGCGGGATGCGGGCAAAGACCGTGCATTCCGCGCTGGACTGGATTCCCGGCGAGGAACCGGCGCGCGACGAGCAGCACCCGCTCGCTTGCGATCTGCTGATCGTCGACGAGAGCTCGATGGCGAACCTCGAGTTGCTCGTCACGCTGTTACGCGCGGTCGGCGCCAAGACGCACGTCGTCCTGGTCGGCGACGCCGACCAGCTCGCCCCCGTCGGCGCCGGCAAGCCGTTCGCCGATCTGGTCGGCACGGATGCGCTGCCGACGACCCGTCTCACGCACATCTTCCGCCAGGCGGCCGACAGTATGATCGTCCAAGGCGCGCACGCAATCCGCCGCGGAGCGGCCCCGGACTTCACGGCGTCGGCGCAGATGCGCCGGGACCTGTTCCTGATCGAGCGCCCGGACCCCGTCGCGGCGCGTGAGGAGATCGCTTCGCTGGTAAGCGAACGACTCCCCGCTCACTACGCGATCGATCCTGTGCGCGACATCCAGGTGTTCGCGCCCGTCTACCGCGGGGAGCTCGGGATCGACGCTCTCAACGACGCGCTGCGCCAGGTCCTCAACCCTGACGGACAGCGCGTCCGCGGCGGCCGGCTGAGGATCGGCGACAAGCTGATGATGACTGGGCGCAACCTCCATGACCTGGGCCTGATGAACGGGACCGTGCTGCGGCTGCTGGACGAGGTCTCGGGCTCGGAGGCGGGCTCGGGGAAGAGACTCGACGACGACGCCCTGATCCTGGGCTCCGAGGAGACGGTCTTCCGTCTCCCGCCCGAGCAGTCAGACCGTCTCAGGCTGGCGTACGCGTGCTCCGTGCACCGCGGTCAGGGGATCGAGCTGCCGGTGGCGGTGATCGTCGCCCACCCCGCCGGCGGCGCCTTCTTCCTGCGCCGCGAGATGCTCTACACGGCGGTGACGCGCGCGAAGCTCGCGACGGTGATCGTCGGCACCCGCGAGGTGATCGCCCGCGCGGCCGCCACCCCCGACACCGGCCGGCGCCACAGCCGGCTGGGCGAGCGGTTGGTCGGACGGTGGTAGTTTTGGACCTCAGGATTTCCACCGCGGACGCGGTCCAGTGCGCCCGTCTGTACTCGCTATCGGCTCAGCAGCCAACCCCGTCAACGACCACCACGCCGTTAGTGCGCGAGGAGCTGGCTGGCATATTGCTCGGACCGATGATATTCGCCATGACGATCCACCAGACAGCACAGAGCTTCGACGCGGCAGCGTGCGACTACGAGCGCGCCCGGCCCGACTACCCTCACGAGGCGGGGCGGTGGCTGAGCGAGCGGCTGAGCCTGCGGCCGGGGCGCACGGTGCTGGATCTGGCGGCTGGGACCGGCAAGCTGACCCGGCTGCTGGCGCCGACAGGAGCGCGCGTCGTGGCGGTCGAGCCCGTGGCTGGAATGCGGGCTCAGCTCGCGGAGGCCCTTGCCGAGCTGGAGCTACTCGAGGGCACCGCCGAGTCGATCCCGCTCCCATGCGCTTCGGTCGACGCCGTGACCGTCGCCCAGGCATTCCACTGGTTCGACGGCGAGCGGGCTCTGAGCGAGATCCACCGGGTGAGCCGGGCGAGCGGGCGGCTCGCGGTGCTCTACAACCGCCGCCTACTCGAAGACCCCCTGCAGGCGGCGCTCGAAGAGATCCTGGCGCCCCATCGCGGCGCCACACCGGCGCAGCGCACCAACCGCTGGCGGCAGGCGTTTTCCCGCACGAGCCTGTGGGCGCTCGTCGAGGAGGCCACGTTGCCGCACGTGCAGCATCTCGAGCGCGAGGGTGTCGTGGCGCGCGTGGCTTCGACGAGCTTCGTCGCCGCGCTGCCCGTGGAGCGGCGGGCCTTGGTGCTCCGAGAGGTCCGCGCCCTCGTCGCGGCACGTCCGGAGCCGATCGAGTTGCCGTATGTCTGTGAGCTGTTCCTCTGGGAACGAGTGCCGTAGCCGCCCGCAAAGGCTCGCCCACTGAACTGTCGCGTTTCGCGCCCGGTCCGCAAGCGGGATTGAGAGTGTGTGCTTCGTCAGTCGTTGGGGCACGCCGTTGACGAACGGAGATGATGATGATCTTCGGCCGCGGCTTGACGCTTGGGTGGGCGTTCGCCGGCGACGATTGGCCTGCGGGGGGCGAGCAGGGGGCTGCGGCGACGATCGCGGCCCCGCCAAGGAGCACGTCGGTGAGGCCGATGGTGTCGCCAAGCGCGCCCGCTGCCAGCGGACCGCACAGGAGCCCGACCGCGTTGGCGGCCATCGCGGCGGCCAGGCCGAGCGATGGCTGCTCAGCGTAGAGCCGCGCGCTCCATAGCGCCTCGATCGCCACGATGGTGTTGTAGGAGGCGCCGAGGAGGACCGCCGAGGCGATCGCGGCGGTCAGCGAGGACGTCGTCGGCGTCGCCAGCCTGCTCAGCACCGCCACTGGCGACCTGGTCCTGCGGTTCGGCGCGCGACGCGTCTTCACGATCGCCGTCGCGGAGCCTTCTGGCGGAGCGTAGGCTTGCGCTCGGCGCCGTCGTCGCCTGATCAGCTCGTTGCGCGGGGCTACGGCCGGGCAGGACGCGCAGGTCAATATCGCGCTCGCCCGCGAGCCGCTGGACGCGCCGCTGCTCGCCGAGTTCATGGCGGCTCTCGCGCCCGTCAATGCGCGCGCTGAGGCGGCGCCCGGCTTTGTCTGGCGGATGCAGACCGAGGATGGTGACGCCACGGCCGTGCGTGGTTTTGGTGAGGATCCGCGGCTGATCATCAACCTGACGACCTGGGAGTCGCTCGCGGCGATGCGTGAGTTCGTCTACCGCGATCCTGGGCACCTCACACTCATGCGTCGGCGCCGCGAGTGGTTTGAGCGAGTCGACCTGCACACAGCGCTGTGGTGGGTGCCCGCCGGATACGAGCCGTCCGTCGCGGAAGCCGAGGAGCGCCTTGAGCACCTTCGCGCGCAAGGCCCGACGCCCTACGCGTTCACGTTTCGCAGGCACTTGGCGGCCGACGACCCGGCCGGCGCCGTTCGCGATGATTGCTGGCTCTGCCCCGCGTGAGCGACGCGCCGTCGCGCTGACGCGGAGGGATCGACCGCGCTCGTAGTAACGGGCGCCGCCGGGCGCCGCCGAAAAGACCGCCGCTGTCGGCGACCGCCCACCTCGGAGGCATCCTCCGTTTGCACCCGCCAAGGATTCCCAATCGGTGACGAGCGAGCCCGCCGCGCCGAGGTGTCCGCGCCGGCCGAAGTCTCGCCGTAGAGCGTTCCGTCAGCGGCGGGCGCCCTGCCGGGCGATCAGGTGGATCTGGGAGGCCAATTGTCGATAGGGATCGCGCCGGCCGGCCTCCTCCTCCGCTCGGAGAAGCGAGTCGAGGTCGCTCGGGTCGACGCGCTCGTCGCCTGAGGCGGGTTCCGTGAAGAGCCGCACGCCGTACCACGCCTCGACAGCGAGACCCAGCCTGGACAGTGAACCGATCACGTGCTCGAGGCGCTGCGCCTGCGCATCGATGCCGAGTTCGTTCACATAGGTCTGCGCATCGAAGGCCTCGATCGCGGCCCACCACTGGTGCCGCATGCCGGGACGGAAGGCGAGGGCAGCGCCATTCCGGAAGGTGATCGACAACTGGCCGCCAGGCGCCAGTCGGGCGACCAGCGCCGCCAGGGCGGCATCGGGGTCATCGAGGTACATCAGCAGCCCATGGGCACACACGACATCGAACGCCCGCCCGCCGAGCATTGACGTGAGTTCCTCGATGCGTCCTACATGGACTTCGAGCTGCACCCGCGCGTCTACTGCAGCAGCTGTGAGGCGCCCGAGGAGCTCCCTCGACGGATCGACGCCGACCACGACGCAACCGCGACGGGCGAGCCGGATTGCCTGGGTGCCTTGCCCGCAGCCTACGTCCAGCACGCTGGAGCCGTCCTGGACGTGCTCGCCGAGCTGGCGACCGATCAATTCCTGTCGCACGGCGTTGCGAAGATTCCCGAGCCGCTCTAGCCAGAGGTCCTCACTGGCTGCGAACCTGTTCATGGCGCTCATGGTGACACCGCCGACCGACAGCGGCCCTGCGAAAACACGGGTGCATCCCAAGATCAGGCACGTCCCGGGACGGCCATCCGGCTACGGCCCCGATCACGAGGCTCGGACCGGGGAAGACCGGGCCCGGCGCCCGGTCACCCTGCAGTAGTCCAGAAGGCGCGGACCACGCCGCTCCGTGCGAACCTCCGGCACGCTCGGATTCGATTCGTCCAGAGCGGCCCGAGGGACCTGGCCCGATGACGGTCCGGCATCCGGGTTCGACGCGGTGCCAACGCCAGGATCGATCAAGGAGGACTCCGGTGGCATCTGATCGACCTCCCGAGGCAAACTCGCCCGTCGGCGGATCCCCTTGCGACGATCGCCGGACGGCGGCTCGGAGCTCCCGCCGTGTCGCCGTAGGAGGTTGGGTTTGCGGACTGGGGCGATGCACACACGAGGCGCCTATGCCGACTTGAGCAGCAGGTGGACGGCGTCAAGCGCCGCGCCCCAGGAGTGGGTGACCCCGGAGCCGCCGTGCCCGTAGCTGTGCACGCAGCGGGCGGTGCCGATGGGTTCTGCCTCCAGTCGGGGGGTCGGGCGAGTTGGGCGAAGCCCGACCTGGTGGCCAAGGATCTGTGCGTCGCGGAGGCGGGGCTCGACTTCGGCGCAGCGGCTGACGATCCGCTCGGCGAGGTCGAGGTCAGGCTCGATGGGGGTGTCGCCGGGGCGGGAGGAGCCGCCGAGGATGACGTGGTCGGGGTAAGGCCAGTAGGCCGTCCACTCCTCAGCGAACGGGGCCTCGATGAAGAACTCCTCGATGCCCGGGTTGTTCGTTACGACTTGCTGGCCCCGGGCCGGCGTGACCGAGTTGTCGCCGGTCCGGCGGGCAACTCCTCGGCTGTGCAGGGCACCATGTCGCCGGGCGGAGCGGGCAGCGGCTGACGAGCGGTGAGTCGACCGCGGCGCATCATCACCCCGGTTCCCGCCTGTCCGGCGAGGGCGGTGAAGTGCTTGACCGACACCTGCTCCCACCCGGCGACCTGCGAGCCGGGCGGCGCGATCGCCGGGCCGACCATCGCGGCGGCGACCGCAGAGGTGGTCTGCGTGGGCTCGCGCTCACTGCGCACCTCCACCTGCACGCCGCGCTCGGCCAGGCACACGGCAGCGCTCAGCCCGATCACTCCCGCCCCCACCACGATCGCCTCGGGTTGCCAGCTCACCGACCCAGGATTTCAGATGGCCGCGACAGGGCCACCCACGGCCTGGCACCTCCCGACCAGGCATCGGTGTGAAAATGGCGCCGGAGTTCGGATCGGGATAGGGTTGGGCGATGGAGCCCGTCGAGCCGGTCCCCGAGCACCTGCACACCGTCACGCCCAGACTGGTCGTTGCCGACGGCGCTGCGGCAATCGACTTCTACCGCGAGGCCTTCGGTGCCGAGGAGCTCGGTGAGCGCGCCACCGGTCCGGGCGGAGAGCTCATCCACGCGGAGCTGCGCATCGGCGACTCGATCGTGATGGTCACCGAAGAGACCGGCGACGCCCCCGCTCGCGCGCCGCAATCACTCGGCGGATCTGTCAGCGCGATCATGGCCACCTACTGGCCCGAGGTCGACGCGGCGTGGAAGCGCGCCATCGCCGCCGGCGCAGAGGTGATCTACCCGCTGGCCGACCAGTTCTACGGCGAGCGCGGCGGTCGGCTCCGCGACCCCTACGGCCAGCAGTGGATGCTCAGCCAACGCATCGAGAACGTCTCCCCCGAGGAGATGCAGCGCCGCATGGCCGGCTTCTTCAGCAAGTCAGACTGACCCACGGCCGGGAGGCGCCGCTATCGCCGGCCGTTCACGGTCCTGCGCAGCAGGACCTGCTCGACGTCGGGCCACTCACGGTCGAGGATCGAGTAGACAGCCGAGTGCGCCGCCGGCCGCTGGGCAGCAGCTTGATGTCGCGCAGCACACCCTCAAACTGCGCCGGCAGCGCGGCCAACGCGCCGCGCGACCGCGCGTTGCGCTCGTCGGTGTAGAACTCGACGCGCTGGCAGCCCAACTCCTCAAAGGCCTTGGCTTCGGCGTTGGCGCCCGTTCCCCAGGCCGACGGGGTCAGCCACGTTTAACCAATCTCCAAGCCGCGGTGCTCGGGGCGCAGCTCGCAATAGCTCGTGCTGCCGATCGGCTGCCCCGTGGCCGCCTCCAGCGTGGCGAAGCGCACCTGCCTGCCCGCCGCGACCTCGTCGAGCACTCGCACATCCACCCGTGAAACGACACCCGGTCCCGCGCGAGATTGAACGGCCACCACTGCCAGATGTCCGTCGGCCGAGCCGCCTCGTAGAGCGCATTCTCGTGCTCAAGCGCCAACGGCTCGAGCACCACCGTCCTGCCCTCCAGTCGTGGTGAGAGGTGTGCCCACACGCCGCTCATCGTCCCACGGCGCCCGTCCCGCCGCTGCCACGACCCCGCCCGTGGGCGTCGTCGCGCAGGACGATCCTCTACCGACCACTGTTCCGGTCGCACGCTGGCCGTCCACCCGCGCGGCGTTCTGGCCTCCCCGCTCGATCCGACGTCGGCGCGCCCGCTGTGCTGCAGGACCAGCGCCCGGCGCTGCCCCGTCAATGCGCTCCTCGCCGTGTTCGTGATCCCGGGCACCGGGAGCCAGGACGTCGAGCACGAGTCGCTCTACCGTCAGTGCGATGAATCTGATGCCGCCAGTCGCCCTCACCATCACCAGTCTGCAGCTCGAGACGGCTGCCTCGGCGCTCGGGTCGATGGCTGCGTTCTACGGCGACCTTGGCCTTGACGTCTCGCTCGAGGGGGAGGCGAGCCTCGCGGGTGCGCAAACGGATCAGGTCTGATTCGAACTCCGCGACCATCGCCAGCACGTTGAACAGCAGAGGCTGAGCTTGACCTCACGTTTGGTCAGGTCATCGAGTATTTCTCGGGCGTCGGGGAGCGAGCGCGCGAGGCGGTCGAGCTTGGTGACGACCAGCGTGTCGCCGGCGCGGCAGGCGGCGAGCGCCTCCCGTAGCCCGGGGCGTTCTCGGTTGGTTCCGGTCAGGCCGTGGTCCACGTAGGTTCGATCGACCGAGACACCGAGGGCGGCCACCGCGTCGCGCTGGGCGGTGAGGTCCTGTTGGTCGGTTGAGACACGGGCATAGCCGATCAGCAACGCAGCCATGACTTCCTCCTGGGGATAGGCCCCTCGCCGGCGGCGGACGTAAGCTGGCGGCCCCGGGAGCCTTCGAGATCACGTGTCCACCGCGAACTGCGCGGGGCGGATGGTTCGGCCCAGCGTCCGCCAAACCATCCAGCCGATCAACGATCGGCGTCGCGGGAATGTCCCGCCTGTGACGCTCGCGGCCGGCGAGCAGAAAAGGGCTGCGAGCGTAGCTCGTAGACGAGACGGCCGTAGGTCGATAACGTGAAGTGATGAGCGACGCTCTGAGCTTCACGATCCGCTACTCCGACGGCGGGGAGGGCTGGGTGATGGCGCAGGTTGAGCAGGTGCCCGGAGCGATTAGTCAGGGTCGGACCCGTCGAGAGGCGCGCGAGAACGTGGTCGATGCGCTGCGCCTGATGCTCAAGCCCGAGCCTGACCACACCGTCGACCCAGACCGCGAGCCGCTCGACCTGCCGTTGGGTTCTTGAAGAGACGCGCCCTGGAGCGCCATCTACGCCAGCATGGCGCCGAAGCAATCGATGAGGGTGCCAATCACACCAAGTGGCGCGGACCGGCCGGCGGCCGCTCAGTCGTACCGCGCCACAGCGAGATCGGACCCGGCGTCGCAATCGCGATCTGCAAGCAGTTAGGTGTGCCCAGACCCCCTAACCCACGCTGACGTATTCCTGCGCCATCGCGCCCAATCACAGGCGCTTGCTGCCGGAACGCCAGGCCGTCGCGCAGGACGATCCGCCCCTCGGGACTCAAACGCGACAGTTCGCCAGTTGGCCGCGATACGCATGACAACGCCCCCGGCGGCAGGTGATCACCGTCGCGCGCCGCTACCCTCCCCGACTGCAGTGAGCCCAACCACACCCGCCGCCGTCGTCCGAGTCGAGGGCCTTCACAAGCGCTACCAGGCCGAGGGTCCTGAGGCGGTCGCCGGGATCGACTTCGAGGTGCTCGACGGCGAGATCTTCGGGCTGCTGGGGCCTAACGGCGCGGGCAAGACGACGACGATCGGCACGATCACCACGCGCGTGCGCCCGACCGCCGGCCGCGTGCTCGTCGACGGCGTCGACGTGAGCGAGAACCCAGTCTCCGCGAAGCTCCGGATCGCGGCCGTGCCCCAGCGCTCGAACCTGGATCGGGCGCTGACGGCGCTCGAGAACCTCACCTTCCACGCCGCGTACTTCGGCACTGGCCGGCGCGAGCGCCGTGAGCGGGCGCGCGAGCTGCTGGAGCGCTTCGGCCTGGAGGGCCGGGAGAACGACCACGTCGACAACTACTCGGGCGGGATGGCGCAGCGCCTGATGATCGCGCGTGCGCTGATGCACGAGCCGCGGCTGTTGATCCTCGACGAGCCTACGACGGGGCTCGATCCCCAATCGCGGCTCTTCCTGTGGGACACGATGCTCGATCTGCGCGAGCGCGGAACGACCTTGATCCTGACCACTCACGACATGCTCGAGGCCGACCGGCTTTGCAACCGGATCGCGATCATCGACAACGGGAGAATTATCGCGCTCGACACGCCGACGCGGTTGCGGCGGCTGTTGCCGGCGCAGGAGGGCGTCGCGGTGACTGTCAGCGCCACCGCCGACCCATCCGCGGCGTTCTCCGGGCTGACCGGTTCCGAGCAGACCGAGGCGCGGCCGGCCGGCGAGGGCCGCTGGCAGGTGCGCCTCTACGACCGCGACCGGGACGGTCACCCGGTCGAGAGCACCGGTGGAGAGAGCACCGGAGGCGAGAGCACCAGCGCCGAGAAGCGCAGCGGACGCCACCCCGGCGGCGACCTTCCCTCGCGCGCGCTCGCGGCGGCGCAGCGCGCGGGGTTGGAGCTGGTCGAGCTCACGCGCTTGGAAGGGTCGCTGGAGGACGTGTTCGTCCACCTGACCGGGCGCGGGCTGCGCGGTGCCGACGGCGCCCGTGGCGTGCGGTCGCCGCGATGAGCGCCGTCGGGACGCCCCGCGGCGCCGGGCGGTGGGCGCGATGAGCGCGGTCGGGACGCGCGAGGGCGGCGAGGGGGCTGCGCCGGCGAAAAGCCTCCTGCAGCCTCCACAGGCGACGGCCCGCCTGCAACTTCAAGCCTTCCTGGCCCTGTGCGGCCGCGACCTGTGGGTCACCGTTCGCCACGAGCTCGGCTCCTATCTCGCCCAGGCGCTGCTGCAGCCGATCTTCCTGCTGTTCGTGTTCGGACGGGTGCTGCCCCAGATCGGCGCCGCGCGAGTGGGCTATGGGACCCAGCTCCTCCCAGGGGTGATGGCCCTGACCCTAGTCCTGACCGCGCTTCAGAACACGGCGCTGCCGCTCGTGATCGAGTTCTCGTTCACGAAGGAGATCGAAGATCGCCTGCTGGCGCCGCTGCCGGTCTCGGCCGTCGCGCTGCAGAAGATCCTGATCGCCGCGCTGAGGGGGATCCTCGCGGGGCTCGTGATCCTGCCGCTCGGGGCGCTGATCCTCCCTGGGGGCATCCACCTCAGCGGGCCCGACTGGCCGGCGGTGGTCGCGATCTTCGTGTTCGGCAGCCTCACCGCGGGGGCGATGGGGCTCGTGCTCGGAACCGCCGTGCCGCCGAACCGGATCAGCGTGGCGTTCGCCGTGGTGCTGACGCCGCTGATCTTCACCGGCTGCACCTTCTACCCGTGGAGCGCCCTGCACCAGATCAAGTGGTTCCAGATCTTCACGCTGGTCAACCCGATCACCTACGTCAGCGAAGGTCTGCGCGGCTCGCTGACCACGCTGCCGCACTTGGCGGGAGGTTGGATCGCACTCGGTGTGGCGATCTCGCTGCTGATCTTCGCCGCGCTCGGAACGCGCCTCTTCGTCCGTCGCGCGCTCGACTGACGCTCAGCGGCTGGGCGGCTCGCCTGACGCTTGCGGCCACACTCGGCTGCCTCTCAGCGGCCGCACTCGGCTGCCTCTCAGCGGCCGGGCACTCGGCTGACGCTCAGTGGCGACCTCCCAGCCCGTATGGCTGGGAGGCCCGATTACGTCTGCATCACGGTCTCCTTACCTCATCGGCCCCCTACCTCTGGGGTTCCCCTACGTCCTCGGGGTCCCCCTACCTCCTGGTTTCCTACCTCCGGGAGCTATAGCCCGAGCTCTTGCGAGGCTAGCCTCGCACCTTCGAGCCGGGCCGAAATCTTCTGCATCGCCACGTCGCGAGCGAAGTCCGGCGAGCCGTGTGAGGGCTTCTCGTCGCGGCTGAACGGTGAGAAGCCACAGTCGTCGGTGGCGCCGAGTCGCTCCGGCGGGATGTGCTTCGCCGCCGTGAGGAGCTCATCCCTGACGTGCTCGGGCGTCTCGACCTCAGGCGTGAGGGGATTGATGACGCCCATGAAGCACACCTGGGGCACGCCGTTGGCGTCGCCGCGGCTGTTCTCGCCGCAGAGCTTGTAGACCTTCTCGCGGTCCTTCTCGCTGGCGCACTGGATCAGGAAGTAGCCCGCGTTCATCTCGAACATGTGCTCTAGCAGCTGCTCGTAGGGAACCTCCGCACTGTGCACCGAGTCCATGTCGCCGCCGGGGCATGTGTGGATGCCGATGTTCTTGCGCTCCTCCGCGCTGAAGCGGTCCAGTAGCCGGTTGTTGAGGTCGATGAACTCCTGCAGCATGTTCTTCCCGGTCCATGGGTTGCGCGCGTCGTTCTTGTTCGCCAGCCGGCCCTCGGTGAAGTCGATCGAGACGCGCGACGCGCCGGCCTCGAAGCACTGGCGGATGTCCTTCTCGGCCTCGTCGATAACGTCATCGAGGAACTGCTCGCGCGAGTAGCCCTCGATCTCCCCTTCCAGTGGGTAGAGGAGCATCATCATCGAGGGCGAGATGACCGCCTGCTTGATGGGCTTGGTGGCGATCTTCTTGTTCTTCTCGACGAACTCCGACGCGTAGGTCTTGTACTTGAAGGGACCGCCGGTCAACCGCGGAAGCTGCCGGTGGTGGCCGTCGTCGAAGATCGCGAAGTACTGGCCGTCCCCGGCGAGGTTGTCGGCGATGCCGGTGCCCGCCAGCGTGTCGGCGAGGTTGTAGGTGGCGAAGCTCGACTCGCGCTGCTCGCCGTCGCCGACGATCGGCGCGCCGGTCTCCTCCATGCGCTTGATCGAGTCCTCGGCGGCTACATCCTGCTCAGCCTGAAGCTGGGGGAAGTCGATCTTGCCCTCGTCGTAGGCGGCGTACGCATCCTGGAGCTTCATCGGCCTCGGCAGCGATCCAACGTGCTCGGTTGGGATCGGCATATTCGTGTCCTCTCCTGGTGGAAGGCTTGTAGAGGAAAACGTGGCGCCACACCGAAAAGCCCGGTGGGATCACTCGGAGCCGAACGCAAGACGGAACGTTCTCCCTCTATGTGTCGAACGTTACTACATCTGAGGTTCGATGTCGAGCGCCCACATGAGTCATCGCTTACGGGCCGTCCACCTGCGTCAACCAGGAAGCATCTCCGGGCCGTCCACCTGCGTCAACCAGCAGAGCGCCGCCGGCCTGGCTCTGCTTGACTTCAGGCGCCGGTGGCGTCTATCGTGAGACGGAGGGCGAACGATCAGTCTTACGCGCGACGCTCACCTCGGCGTAATCCAAAGCCTCGACGTCACCAAACGAGGCTCAGAAAGCGAGGCCGCGATGAGCACCACACGCAGTGACTACCTGTTCACCTCCGAGTCGGTCACCGAAGGGCATCCCGACAAGGTCTCTGACCAGATCTCAGACGGAGTGCTCGATGCGGTGATGGCGAAGGATCCCGATGGACACGTGGCGTGTGAAACGCTCGTGAGTACCGGGCTCGTCGTCGTCTCGGGAGAGATCACCACCACGGCGGCGTTCGACGTGCAGAAGATCGCGCGCGAGACGATTAGGACGATCGGCTACGTGGACGCCGACCTGGGCTTCAGCGCCGACTCGTGTGCGGTCCTGAACGCGGTCGACAGGCAGTCGACCGACATCGCCCAGGGCGTCGCCAACGCCTACGAGACGCGCGAGGCGCGCGCGGACTCCGGCGCCGGGGACGAGCTCGACGTGGCCGGCGCCGGGGACCAGGGAATGATGTTCGGCTACGCGACGAACGAGACGCCTGAGCTGATGCCGCTGCCGATCGCGCTCGCGCACAAGCTCGCCAGGCGCTTGGCGGAGGTGCGCAAGGATGAGGTCCTCGACTACCTGCGCCCGGACGGCAAGACCCAGGTATCGGTTCGCTATCGCGACGGGCTGCCCGTCGCGGTCGAGAGGCTCTTGATCTCCACCCAGCACCGCGATGGTGCCGAGTCGGTGATCCGCGACGACCTCTGGGAGCACGTCGTCGTTCCCACGCTCACCAAGGATCTCTACGACGAGAACGAGCTGCGCGCCAGCTTCCTGGTCAATCCCACCGGACGGTTCGTGATCGGCGGTCCGGCTGGGGACTGCGGACTCACCGGCCGCAAGATCATCGTGGACACATACGGCGGCATGGCCCGCCACGGGGGTGGCGCGTTCAGCGGCAAGGACCCCTCGAAGGTCGACCGCTCGGCGGCCTACGCCGCTCGCTGGGTGGCCAAGAACGTCGTCGCGGCCGGATTGGCCGACCGCTGCGAGGTTCAGGTCGCCTACGCGATCGGCGTCGCGCACCCGGTGTCGGTGATGGTCGAGACCTTCGGGACCGAGAAGATCGCCGAGGACCGGATCGTGGAGCTCGTCCGCGAGCACTTCGACATGCGCCCGGGCTCCTTCCGTGAGAAGCTCCGCCTGCACCGTCCCATTTACCAGCAGACCGCGGCGTACGGCCACTTCGGTCGCGAGGACGAGGACTTCACCTGGGAGCTGACCGACAAGGCCGACGAGCTGCGTGCGGCGGCCGGGCTTGGCGAGGCGGTGCCGGCTTGAGCCCGGTTCGCGATCCGGGCCCCGCAGCGATGAGCCTCACCGATCCGGGGCCGCAGCGATGAGCCTCACCGATCCGGGGCCGCCGCGATGAGCCTCACGGTCGTCGGCTCGATCGCCTTCGACACCGTCAAGACGCCATTCGGCCGGCGCGAGCGCATGCTCGGGGGGGCGGCGACCCACTTCGCGCTGGCCGCCTCATTCTTTGAAAATGTAAACGTCGTCGGTCCGGTTGGCGACGATTTCACCGAGGCGGAGATGGCGGTTCTGCGAACACGGGGCACGAACGTCGACGACGTCGAGCGGGTGCCCGGTGGGCGTACGTTCTTCTGGGAGGGCGAGTACGGCTGGGATCTCAACTCCCGAGAGACGCTCGAGACGCAGCTCAACGTGTTCGAGCAGTTCGACCCCAAGCTGTCAGAGGCCTCCAAGCAGTGCGACCTGCTGTTCCTGGCGAACATCCAGCCGGAGCTCCAGTTGCAGGTACGAGAGCAATGCCCGGATGCCCGGTTCGTCGCGCTGGATTCGATGAACCTGTGGATCGACATCGCCCGCGACGCGCTGCTGGAGGTAATCGCGCGCGTGGACTGCCTGATCCTCAACGACGCAGAGCTGCGACAGCTCACCGGCGCCCCCAACCTCGTCTCGGCCGCGCGCGAGGTGCTGAAATGGGGCCCGTCGGTGATCGTGGCCAAGCAAGGGGAGTACGGAGCCGCGTTGATCACGCAGGACACGTTCTTCGCGCTGCCCGCCTATCCGCTGCAGACCGTGGTCGATCCCACCGGCGCGGGGGACACGTTCGCGGGCGGCTTCGCCGGCTACATCGTCCGCCACGGCGAGCATCCCCCGACCAGCGAGGTGCTGCGCAACGCGATGGCGTACGGAACCGCGCTGGCCTCGTTCAACGTCGAGGAGTTCGGGACCGAAGGCGTCCTGGGACTGGACGCGCAGGCGGTCCGCGATCGCGTGCAGGAGCTGCAGCGCTTCACCCGCTTTGACCACGTCGAGATCGACTTGGTGACGCCAAGCGCCCAAGCCAATTGATGGAGGCACGATGAGCATCAAGAGCGAGGGCTCGTTGAAGGCGCTTTCCGAGCAAGAGTGGTCGTTCAAGACGCTGTCCGGCGAAGAGATTTCCCCGCTCTACACCGAGCGGGACCTCCCGCCCGATCCCGAGCGCTCGATCGGGCTACCCGGCGAGTTCCCATTCACCCGCGGTGTATACCCATCGATGTATCGCGGGCGACCGTGGACGATGCGGCAATTCGCGGGCTTCGGGACCGCGGCGGAGACCAACGAGCGCTTTCGCTATCTCCTCGATCACGGCCAGACGGGGCTCTCGACGGCGTTCGACATGCCGTCGCTGATGGGGCACGACTCCGATCACGTGCTGGCGCTCGGCGAGGTCGGGCGCGAGGGGGTGGCGATCGACACCGTCCGCGACATGGAGACGCTGTTCGCCGGCATCCCCCTCGACGAGATCACCGTCTCGATGACCATCAACGCGCCGGCCGCGATCATGCTCGCGTTCTACGTGGTCGCGGCGGAGCGTCAGGGTGTGGCCACCGATCGGCTCGGCGGAACGATTCAGACCGACATCCTCAAGGAGTACATAGCCCAAAAGGAGTGGTGCTTCCCGGTCGATCCCGCGATGCGGCTAGTGACCGACATGATCGAGTGGTGCTCGGAGCAGATGCCGCGCTGGCACCCGGTGAGCATCAGCGGCTACCACATCCGGGAAGCCGGCGCGACGGCCGCGCAAGAGCTCGCGTTCACGCTCAAAGACGGGCTGACATATGTCGAGAACGCAATTGCGAGGGGGGTCGATGTCGATGACTTCGCGCCCCGGCTGAGCTTCTTCTTCAACGCACAGATCGACTTCTTCGAGGAGATCGCCAAGTACCGCGCCGCGCGGCGGATCTGGGCACGGGAGCTGCGCGACACGTTCAGCGCTCGCGAGCAGCGCTCGCTGCTGATGCGCTTTCACACCCAGACCGCAGGGGTCAGCCTGACCGCGCAGCAGCCGCTGAACAACATCGTGCGCACGACGATCGAGGCACTCGCCGGCGTACTGGGCGGAACGCAGTCATTGCACACCAATTCCTACGACGAAGCGCTCGCGCTGCCGACCGAGGCGGCGGCCCAGATCGCGCTTCGGACACAGCAGATCATCGCCGGGGAGACGGGGGTCACCAACACCGTCGACCCTTTGGGCGGGTCGTACTTCGTCGAGGCGCTGACCGATCGCATGGAGGAGCTCTGCTACGAGTACTTCGCCAAGATCGACGAGCTCGGCGGGATGGTGGAGGCCGTCAAGCGCGGGTACCCGCAGCGCGAGATCGCCGACGCCGCGTTTGCATTGCAGAAGGAGATCGACTCAGGCCGGCGGATCGTGGTCGGCGTGAACGCCAACACCGAGGGCGACGACGCCCACACTCCGCTCCTGCGCACCGATCCGGCGCTCGAGGGCAAGCAGCTCGACAGGCTGCGCGCCTTCAAGGCCGCCCGCGACCCCGAGGCGCTGCAGTCGGCGCTCGCGAGCGTCAAAGCCGGCGCGCAGGGCGAGCAGAACTTGATGCCGCTGCTTATCGGCGCGGCGCGCGCCCACGCCTCGGAGGGCGAGATGGTCGCCGCCCTACAGGAGGTCTGGGGCGATTACCGTGAGCAGCCCCAGTTCTGAGCGGCGCCCGATCTAGACCGATTCACCGGTTGCGCCGGCCATGTGGGCCGGCGAAGCTAGGATTGTAGGCGCGGCTCGGCGCTCAACACGAGCGCAGCCATCTCCCGTGCACGGCACGCGGCGTCCTGATCGCCTTCGGCGGCGGCGATGATGGACCCCTTCATCAAGATGTGCCACTTGCGCGCGAAGCTCCCGGCGTGCGCAATCCCCGCGCGCCCAGCCAGATCCTCCAGGAAGAGCCGGATGCCGGCGAGGTAGGAGACCCCCGCCCGGTGCAGCGCTCCCGCCGGGTCGGTGAGCTCGATCATCACGTTGATGAACGAGCACCCCTCGAAGCCGGGCGTCCGGAACCACTCGCCGAAGACGTCGAAGATCGCGAGCAGCCGCTGCTCGGGATCCGAGGAGCGCCGTGCCACCTCCCCCTGAAGCCAATCCTTGGTCCAGAGCACCTCGCGGCGCTCCAGGAACGCCAGCACCAGGTCCTCCTTGGAGGAGAAGTGGCGGTAGAGCGTCTGGCGGGCGACCCCCGACTGCACGACGATCGCATCGATGCCGACTGCCTGAATGCCACGATGGGCGAAGAGGTCGTAAGCCGCCGCGAGGATGCGCTCGCGAGCCGCCCCGCTGCTGTTCGCGCCGCTCACCTGCACGCTCGCGTCCAGCCCGCCGGCCCGCGCGCTCGCGTCGAGCCCGGCGGCCCGTGCGCCCTCGCCAGGAGGTTGAATTGGTTGCACCGGTGAAACCGCCATCAGGGCACCTTACCCGCGCACCACCATCGACGTCTCGCGAGCGCCTCGACTTTGGCGATCGGTGCGCTCATTCCTGGGTTCGCTGGAGGCCACGCCCAGCCCCGGGCTCAATCGCGAGTCTTCAGAGTCGCTCGCCGGCAAAGCCTTCCAGCGCCTCGATCACGGCGGCGTAGTCGTCTGAGCCGTAGCCGCGCCCCGCAGAGGCGGCGAGTGCCTGGCGGGCGCCGGCGGCGGTCGTGAACGGAATTCCTGCCGCCTGTGCCTGCTCGAGGCACAGGCGCACGTCCTTGAGCATCTGCTCGAGCTTGAACATCGTCGTGTAATCGTGGCGGCGCATCGGGCTCGCCTTCTGGGCGAGCATCGCCGATGCGGCGGAGGTACCCGGGAGCACGCGCTCCAGCGCCGCGAGATCCACACCTACCCGCTTGGCGAGGAGCATGCCCTCGCCCAGCGCGACGAGGTTGGCCGCTGCCAGCGAGTTGGAGATCACCTTGACCATCTGGCCGTGGCCGAGGGCGCCGACGTGGATGATCAGCTCGCCCATCGCCTCCAGCAGCGGCCGCGCGCGCTCCACGGCGCCGGCATCGCCGCCGACCATCATCGTCAGCGTTCCGTCACGCGCCCCGGGCAGCGAACCGGAGACGGGGGCGTCGAGGAACACGATCCCCTGCTCCGCAAGCGAGTTGCCGATCTCGCGGGCGGCGGCGGCGCCGATCGTCGAGCAATCCACGCAGAGCATTCCTGCTCGGGCATTCCTGACCACGCCCTCCGGGCCGTTCAGTACGCTGCGTACAGCCGCTCCATCGGTGACCATCGTGATCACCACGTCGACCTGACCGGCGAGCTCTGATGGAGTTCCGGCCACCGTGGCGCCGTGCTCGGCCGCGAAGTCCTCGGCCTTTACGCGGCTCTGGTTGTAGACCGTGAGCTCGAGCCCAGCTCGCCGCAGGCTGGCCGCCATCAGCGATCCCATGAGCCCGAGTCCGATGAAGCCGACGCGGCCGATCGCCGGCATCAGAACGTCCGCATCAGAACGTCCGCATCAGAACGTCCGGTCAAGCATCTGCGGCCACCATCCGAATCGTACTGCCGATATCGCTTGACTAGCGCCCTGCTGAAATGTATAATTCGATCATCGTCGAACATACCTATTGATGGAGCTTGAACTGAGCACGTTTGAAACCAAGAGCCGCATCCGCGGCGAGCATTCGGAAACCGAGAGCACGAGACCACGTCCGCGGGCTGACGCCGACCGCCGGCAGCGTCATCGGCGTGGTCGCGCCGGCACAGATGGCGATCTTCTGCACCCCGCGGCCGAGGCCAAGCCAGAGCAGATCTCGATGGATTCGCTGGACCTGTTCTTTCGCCAGGTACGCCTGCACCCGCTGCTGAGCGCGGCCGAGGAGGTGCAGCTGGCAAAGCGAATCGAGCGCGGCGACCTGGAGGCCAAGGATCGGATGATCAACGCGAACCTGCGGTTGGTCGCCTCACAGGCACGCCGCTACCAGGGCCACGGCTTGCCACTGGAAGACCTGGTGCAGGAAGGGATGCTCGGGCTGATTCGTGCGGTCGAGAAGTTCGATTGGCGGCGCGGATTCAAGTTCTCGACCTACGGAACGCTGTGGATCCGGCAGGCAATTCAGCGCGGGCTGCAAAACTCCGGTAGGACGATCCGGCTCCCGGTTCACGTCGCTCAGCGCCAGGTCAAGGTTCGCACGCTGGAGTCTGAGCTGCGGGTCAAGCTTTCTCGCGATCCGACCGACGAGGAGATCGCCGCCGTCGCAGAGCTTCCGGTGGAGCAGGTGTCCGAGATCCGCGAGCTGACCCGCAATCTCTCGAGCCTCGATCAGCCGGTCACCGAGGACGGTGACTCTGTGCTGGGTGACCTCTTGCACAGCGATCGCCCGGAGCCCGCCGAGGAGGTCGCCGACGCGATGCGCGACCAGCAGGTCGCCGAGATCGTGGCCCAGCTTCCCGACTCCGAGCGCAAGGTGATCGAACTGCGGTTCGGGCTCGCCGGAGACGAGCCGAAGACGCTCCGCCAGACGGGCACCGAGCTCGGCATCCCAGCGGCCAAGGCTGACGAGCTCGAGAGCCGGGCGCTCCGGCGCCTGGCGGAGCGCTCAGAGCTGCAAGCGCTTCGATCTGCGGCGTAGTCACGCGGACAGGCCACGTTCGCCGGGCATGGCCTGTGCGGGCCATGCCCGCATCGAACGACGTGATGAGCGTGCGCCTGCGGGCGCACGCTCACATCAAACCGCGTCGGCCCGGAGAACCTCGCGCAGCTTCACGCGCTTGTCGGTGCGCATCACCGATCGCTGGTAGACGAGCCCCGCCAGCCGTGCCGTCGCGATCGTCGCGAGGATGCACAACACGGCCGAGACCACCACCTGCAGGGCCGAGGCCGCGCCGATCGCGTACAGCGTAGGCATCGCGATCGGAGCGGTCCAGGGGATGAACGCGAGCACGTGAAAGAAGGAGCTTGCCCCGCCGAACACCACGCCCTGGGCGAGGATATAGGCGAGGATCAGCGGAATCATCAACGGGGTCGCGACGTTGCCCACGTCGGACTGGCGCGTGACCATCGACCCGGCGGCCGCGAACGCGGTGCAATAGAGTGCGAAGCCGAGCACGAGCCACAGCGCGCCCATCAACGCGACTCCCCCTTCGATCGTGTGCGAGCCGACCGCGAGACCGAGGATCGCGTAGGTTGCCCCCGCGGCGAAGATCTGCGTGAATGCGAGCGCCGCGAAGCCGATCAACTTCCCGGTCAGGAGCTGTGTCGAGCGCACCATCGCGAGCAGCACCTCGACCACGCGGCTGGTCTTCTCCTCGCCCACGGCCTGGGCGATCCGCAGTCCGTAGAAGAAGATCACGATGTAGATCAACAGGTCGATCACCACCGCGGTGACGCGGCTCGCGACGCTCTTTGGTGCCGGTTGCACACCAAGGACCGGGAGTGCGACTCCATTGGTGAGCGCCGCTGCGCTGGCTCCCGGTGCAAGCCTGCGCTCGAGGCCTACGAGCTGCGCCAGCGTGCCCGCAAACGTGGCCGAGGATGAATTCGTACCGCCGACCTGCTGCTGCTTGACGAGCACCTCGCGTCCGTTGACCACGACCGCGGCCAGCGTCCCCGCGCGCAAGAGCTTGCGCGCGTCGTCGACACTGGCCACCGGGGCGACCGATACCTGGCTGCCGCTGAGGCGGCCGGCCTCTTGCGCGGCCTGCGTGAGCGCGGGAGCGGCTGCGCCCAGGACGCCCACCTTCTCGGTCTTGTGGTGCTTTCCGACCAGCGCGGGGATGACGACGCCCGCGCCGACCGCGACCATCAGCAGCACCGTCACGATCCGGAACGACTTGGCCCGGAAGCGCTCGTCCATCTCACGGCGGGCGATCAGCCATGTCGGCTGCCACCACGCCGCGTTCAAGGCGACACCGCCTGGCCGTCGGCAGGCGCCCTAGCGCCGGCAGGCGCCCTGCCCTCGGCGCCCTCTTCGGAGCCTTGCGCGACCCCGACCGCCTCGCCGAACACCTCGGAGAGCCGCCGGCGCGTGGAGGAAAAGTGCTCGACAGCACCGGCCCGGCGGGCGGCGTCGAGCACCGCCTGGGGGTCCGCGCCCAGCGCCAACGTGAGCGTCGCGGTCCCGTCGGGCGCAACGTCCACGTTCTCGATGCCGGGAAGACCGCCCGTTGCCCACGTGCCGGACCGGTCTCCAGCGACGCGCACGTCCAGCCGCGGCGGACCGGAGCGCGCCAGCTCGTCAACCGCGCCCTCGGCTACGAGTCGCCCGTGGTTTACGATCGCCACCGCCTCGCACAGATGCTCGACGAGATCGAGCTGGTGGCTGGAGAAGACAACTGTCGCACCAGCGCCGGCACGCTCGACGAGAACCGCACTCATCGTCTCGACCGCTACCGGGTCCAAGCCGGAGAAGGGCTCGTCGAGAACCAGCAGCTCGGGAGCATGGACCAGCGCGGCCGCTAGTTGGATGCGCTGCTGGTTACCCAGGGAAAGGGACTCGAGCTTGTCCGTGCGGCGATCGGCGAGGCCGAGGCGCTCGGTCCACTGCAGAGCGGCCTCGCGGGCCTGCACGGCTTGCAGGCCGTGCAGCCGGCCGATGAAGACGAGCTGCTCCAGCACGTGCATCCCGGCGTAGAGCCCGCGTTCCTCGGGCAGGTAACCGAATCCGCGCCGCTCGCGCTCGCCGATCGCCGCCCCACGCCAGCGTGCCTCGCCTGCGTCGAGCGCGACGAGGCCGAACACCGCGCGCATCGTCGTCGTCTTGCCCGCGCCGTTGGGGCCCAGGAAGCCGAACACCTGACCGGGGGGGACGGTGAACGTGAGCCCATCGAGCGCCACCTCCTCCCCGTACCGGCGCCTGAGGCCTTCCAGTTCGAGCATCGCTATGCGGGTACCGAGCAGGCGATACCGGACACGCTACACAAAACTCCGGTGGTCCCGATCTGACGATAACGTCAGCGCGGTGAGCGACGCGCGACCGAACCGGGCGCCAGCGCCCCCCGATCCCCGCCTGGCCGCGAAGCTGCGCGAGCAGCTCGTAACGGATCTGCGCCGCGCAGGCGAGCTGCGCGGCGAGGCCGTCGCCGGCGCGCTGGGCGAGGTACCGCGTGAGGCGTTCGTGAGCGAGATCGCCGCGAAACAGGGCGTTGAAGCTGTCTACCGCAACGCGCCGCTCCCGGTCAAGGTCGATGCGCGGGGGCGCTGGCTGAGCTCCTCCTCGCAGCCATCGATGATGGCGCTGATGCTCGAGCAGCTCGAACTGACGCCGGGACAGCGCGTGCTGGAGATCGGGGCCGGGACCGGCTACAACGCGGCACTGCTCCGTCATCTGGTCGGAAGCGCGGGCCGGGTAACGACCGTCGAGATCGACTCCGCGCTGGCCCGGAAGGCACGCTCGGCGCTGCGGGCAAGTGGATACGCGGTGAGGGTGGTACACGGCGACGGGCGCGTAGGCTTTCCCCCCGGCGCGCCCTACGACCGGATCATCGTCACCGCGAGCGCCAAGGAGATCCCGAACGCGTGGCTCGCACAGCTACGCTCCGGGGGTCGCCTGGTGCTCCCGCTCCAGCTTGCGCTCTACCCAGTGCCCCAGGTGATCCCGGCCCTGGAGCGCAGGGACGGGATGCTTCGATCGGTGGCCATGACGTGGGGCTGGTTCATGCCGCTGCACGGTGGCGACGGGGGCCAGCGCGGACCACCCGACAACCTCTGTGCGTCTGTGCAGTTGGGCGGCGAGCACAGCGAGCTGATGCGGATCAGCGGACCCGGGCTGACACGCCGCTCGGATTCAGGCCGCCGCGCACTGCTCGCCCTCGTCCTGCGCGAGCCGCGCATGCGCACGCTGCGCGGCCACATCGCCAACCACTGGCCGGCCCCACCCGGGCTGCTCCTGCACCTGTCCTCATGCCTTCCAGCCGCCCGCCGCATCGAGCTGCGCTCACCCCGCAGGTGGGCGATCGGGCTCGTCTCGGAGACCGGCGCAGCGCTCGTGGTGGCATCGATGCCCGCTCGCCAATCCGGCCGAGCCGATTCACCCGACATGCTGCGCCAACCCAAGCGCAAGCCCTGGTGGGTCGAGAGCTATGGCGATCCGAGCCTCGCCGGCGAGCTGGAGGACGAAATCGATGAGATCTTGGCGGGGTGGCACGCTCTCACGAGCTCCGGACGGACCCAGCTCCAGATCCACGCCCGCCAGTCGAGTGCGAGCTCTATCGCCGAGCTGACGCTGGGGTGGACTGAGCCGGAAATCGTGGTGTCGAGCTGACGCTCGGCTCGACTCATCCGCGACTCGTGGGTGTCGAGCTGACGCTTGGCTCGACTCATCCGCGAATCGTGGTGCCGAGCTGACGCCGGCCGGACTCAGCCCCGAATCGTGGTATCGAGCTCGAGCTGATGAACCGAGGGCCGAAGCGGCTCGGTGCTCACCCGCGGTCGCCCGCGCTTGGACCAATGGCCGATCACGTCATGAGCCCGGCAGGAGCGGTAGCTGATCCGCCGATCGAGCGGCTGGACCGCAAGGCCGCCCTGCGAGCTCCCCGTCACGAGCGCGTGGAATCGGCGGCCGAGCCGATCGAGTTCGACGATGTCGCCGGCCGAGATGCCTTCAAGGCGCATGGACAGCATGATCGCACCGGTGCCGGACCGCGCCGCGCGGGCGGTCCGGCACCTCGCGGTCCGGTCCGCGCGGCGCGGGCGGCGGGTGACCCGCGGGGGGCCCCGGCCCTGGGTCCCGGGCCCCCCGCGAGCTACGGTTCGAAGGTGGCTTCCCGACCCCGGGGCCGGTGTCGTCTGCCAGCTCGAGGGCACATCGCCGTGCCGGTAGCCGTGACGCTCTGGCTCGCGCACGCACTCCGGTCGCTCGACGCTCTCAGGCACCCGGCGTCAGTTGCCGGCTGAGGACGCCGGGACGGGGGCCACCGGGGGTCCCTGCGGGCTGACCCCCTGTGCCGTGGCGGTGCTATCGCCTGCCGCAGCCAACGCGGGCTGCGACGACGGGGTCGAAATCGCCTTTGAGGTCGACGTCGTGGAGGTCGGCGCCGTCGCGGCCGTGGCCGGTGCCGGCGCGCTGGCCGACGCCGGCGCGCTGGTCGGTGCCGGCGGTTCGGTCGTCGCCGTCGGGGCCGTGGCCGATGCCGGCGAGCTGATCGGTGCTGCCGGGGCCGGCGCCGGGGCCGGTGCCGGTGAGCTGATCGGTGCTGCCGGTGCCGCCGCCGCCGTCGGGGCCGTGGCCGGTGCCGGTGCGCTGGTCGGTGCCGGCGGTTCGGTCGCCGCCGTCGGAGCCGTGGCCGGTGCCGGTGCGCTGGTCGGTGCCGGCGGTTCGGTCGCCGCCGTCGGAGCCGTGGCCGGTGCCGGCGAGCTGATCGGTGCTGCCGGTGCCGCCGCCGCCGTCGGGGCCGTGCTGGCCCCCGGTGCGGAGGCGGTTTCCGGCGCTGCCTGCGCCCTGTCCGTCGCTGGCGCTGCTTGAACGGCGCTCGTCGCCGGCGCGGGCGGTGCCGGTACTGCGGCCGGGACCGGTGACGGCGTGATCGAGGCCGGCTGCGCCGCCGCCACAGCCGTCCGGGGCGGGCGCGACGCGCCAGGCTGCGCAACGCCGCCACCGTGCAACGCTACGTGCGTCGGGGCAGGCACCCTGCGGATCATCGCCGCGGACACGACGTGGCCCGAGGCCGCCGATTGCCTGCGGCCGTTGCCGCTGATCGCGGGGGCCGGAGAAGTGGTGCCCCAGACCCGGCCGGTCGGATGCTGCCCGAGCAGACCATTGATCACCCCGAGCATCCTCGAGCCGGCGCCCGTCGGCCCTGGCGGATAGAACCCGATCTCCAGATGGGGACCAGTCGAGATTCCGACGATACCGTAGCCGACCTCACTGATCTGCTGGCCCGCCTTGACGCGCTGTCCCACATGCACGTTGTCGGAGCCGGCGTGACCGTAGTAGACCTCCAGTCCCTTCAGCGGCCCCGACGTGATCTGGAGGATGGGGGCATTGGGGCCGAAGCCGCTGATGCCCTCACCGATGATCACGCCGTCGCCCATCGCATAGAGTGCCGTACCGCCGGGAGCGGCGTAATCGACACCTTGATCGACGGAGCCGTTGACCAGGTAGCCGCGCGGCAGGGGAAGCGCGACCCCATTGGCGAGCACATAGGTCGACGGCTGCGAGGAAGGCGAGCTGGGGGCTACTACGGCGATGCCCCGGCCGCCGGCGGATCCCCCCGGCACGGTGCCCGACGAGCTCGGCGGAGTCGTGCCGGACGAGCCGCCCGGAGCCGCGGATCCGGCTGACCCGCCATTGCCACCAGTTGCACTCGCGCCTGTCGAGGATCCGTCCCCACCGGCTGGCCCCACGGCGCCGGCGCTCGAGCCCGCGGCGCCCGTTTCCGAAGCCGGCTGACTCCCGCCGGCGGCCGCTCCCGTGGCCACGTGGCTGCCGGGTGCCCCCGGCGCAGATGCTCGAGTCGCCTGGGCCATCGCCCAGCCAGCGGCGGCGGTCCCGTGACTCGTGCGCCGGGCGCCGGCGGGATAGCGCTCGTCAGTCACCGTAGCGCGGGTGGCGAGCGATGCTGAGCCTCCACTCGCGGCGGGGCCGCCAGCGGAGCCGACGGGGCTCGCCTCACCCATCACCAGCACGGGAGCCTTGAACATGACCGCCCACATCTTGACGTCGATCGCGCCCGTCGCGGCGAAATTGTGCCGGCGCTGAAAGTCGAGCACCGCGCCACGCGTCCGCGGCCCGAAGATTCCGTCCACCGCCAGGTGAGTCAGTGGGAGGACCTCGTTCAGGCGCCGTTGCGCCGCGGCGACGAGCCCCCCCTCCTCGCCGATCTGGAGCACCACCCGCTGGCCGGTGACCTGCACCAGGCCGTCAGTCCCGGAACGCGTGGTTCCGGCGACGTTGGGACCGGAGGCTGAGACGGCAGCAGCAACTCCACGCGGGAGCGCCGGGGCTGCGACGAGCGCCGCGCTCACCGCCAGCGATGTGCTCTTCCGCCGGCACCGCCCGCGACGCGCCAGCTCGGTGAGCCGCCGGCGTTGGACCGATCTGGCCAGAGAGCGCTCCCACAACTCAATCGAACCGAGATCTCGGACAAGCGAAGCCCCTTCGGATCTCGCATCAAAGCGCGCACAGGACAATGGGTGTTCCTTTCGGTTCTTGCCTCCGGGGTTAGCTGACGGGCTCGCGCGACCGATCGCGCTACGCCGCACTTCGGCGGCGATTCGCCCCGGCGGCCTCAGCCGCAACGGGTCCCCCGGTCTTCGCCCAGTGCGGACCAAGACTCGGCGTTGAGAATTCTCATGCAGGATAACCCACCGGCCAGCAAAGAGTTGCGCGATCCCGCCAACGCGCGACGGGGCAGCTCGCGGATGAAGCAGGCGAGCACGGACACAGAAGCCGTTCGGCACGGTCCTCAACCGGAATGCTTCAGGCGCTGCGAAGGTATTGGCCCGCGCGCGACGGATCTATTCCTGGGAGCGCACCTCATAGGCCGAAATGCCTTCAAGGCGCATGGCCCGCATGATCGCACCGGCACCGGACCGCCGTGCGCGTTCGCTCCATCTCCCCCACGCTCGGGCTACCATACGCGAGATGTCACCGATTTCAACGGAGGATCAAAGGTGCAGCCAGGCGACACGTAGATCGATCCGGCGGCCGCTGGGTGGGGCGTTGGTTGCGCTGGCGGTGGTGATAGCGGGCTGCGGATCGGGCTCTTCGAGCTCATCCCCGGCCCCAGCCTCGGTGCCCACCAAGGGCTCCACTACGCCGGCGCCCGCCACTGGGTCGAACGCTCCCGCGCCGGCCAAGGGCTCGACCACGCCGCGCCCCGCCACCGGCTCGAGCACCCCCACACCGAAGACCACCACGACCTCCCCCTCTCACTCGCATTCCTCGGGAGGAGCGGGCCTCTCGGGCATCCCCCAGGGCGCCACGGCCGGCGACCGCGACAGCGACAACAACGGTGGCCCCGACGATGGAGACGGCCAGCTTTAGCAGGGGTAGTTTCGCGTCACGGGGGTTTGCCAGCACCTTGCCGCGGCACGTCAGGCAGGTTCGCTGCGGCGCGGGCCTGATCGGGCTGATGGCGCTTGCGCTGACGAGTACCGGCTGCGGCGCCGCCACCCCTTCCTCTGCGTTTGCCTGGCTGCGCCCCCAAGCGCCACCGGCCCGCTGGCCGGTGGCCCGCATCGCCACCGGTGCCGCAATCCCATACCCGAACGGCTGGCGGCGCTTTCCCGGAGATACCGGAAGTGCCACGGCTGTCCTGCAGGACAGCCGTGGACACCTTCTCGGTTATTTGAACCTAACCCCCCGGCAGGGGGGCGAGACGCTCGGAAATTGGGCGTCCTTCAGGGTGCACCACAACACGGCGGACGGCAACCGCACGGTGAAAGCGCTAGACGCGGCGAAGGGCCTGCGCTTTCGCACCGGGCACGGCAGCTGCGTCCGCGACGCCTATACAACGAGCACTGGCGCTCACTTCATCGAGCTCGCCTGCGTGGTGAGGGGATCCGAGGCGACCTCGGTGATCGTGGGCGCAGCCCCGACTTCGGCCTGGCCGGCGATGTCGAGCACGATCGAGCGGGCGATCGTGGCGTTTACGACGTAGCTCCCCTAGCCCCAGTAACGCCCGTTGATGCGCGCAATGCCCGTACCCGGGTCCCCATGCTCGGCGTCGATCCGCGCGATCGCGACGCGGCGGATCGCTGTGCGCGCGGCGATCCGCGACCGGGGCTTTGCGAGCAGGAGCTGGAGGTCCGAGATGCGCCGCTCGGCGAACCCGGCCTCGCAGTAGGCGAGGTAGAGCGTCCAGATCCGGCGAAAGCGCTCGTCGTAGCCGAGCTCCTGGAGCGAGCGCAGGTTGGCGTTGAAGTTCTGGCGCCAGAGCCTGATCGTCTGGACGTAGTGCGGTGTGATGTCCTCCAGATCCACCATCTGCATATCGGTCGATCGTGCGAGCCGGTGCGAGATCACTTCGAGCGAAGGCAGGCAGCCCCCGGGGAAGATGAGCGTGTTCATGAACGACTGGGACGCCTTCTCGACCTCGTAGGCGCGGTCGTCGATCGTGATCGCCTGGAGCAGCATCACGCCGTGGGCCTCCAGCAGCTCAGAGCACTTTGCGAAGAACGCCCCGAAGTGACGCCAGCCGACCGCCTCGATCATCTCGATCGAGACCAGCTTGTCGTAGCAGCCGTGCAGGTCCCGGTAGTCCTGCTCGAGAACGGTCACCCGGTCCTCGAGCCCCGCTTGACGGATGCGCTCCATGGCATGGTCATACTGGTCGCGGGAGATCGTCGTGGTGGTCACCTGACAGCCGCGCGTGCGCGCCGCATAGAGCGCGAAGCCGCCCCAGCCGGTCCCGATCTCGAGCAACCGGTCACCGGGACCGAGATCGAGCTTTTCGCAAACACGCTCGAGCTTCGCGATCGACGCCTGCTCGAGCGTCATGCCCTCGCGCTCGAACACCGCGCACGAGTAGCTCATCGTCGGGTCGAGCATCCGTGAGAACAGCTCATTGCCGAGGTCGTAATGAGCGGCGATGTCGCGACGGCGCCGGTTGCGGGTACTGCGCCGCACGAGCGCCCGCCCCTGCTGGAATGGCAGGCGCACGGGAGCAAGCCAGCGACGCCCCCGGTCGAGGCCGGCGGCGTTGCGCGCCGCCAGGCGAATCACCGCCACCAAGTCCGGCGAGTCCCACCATCCGTTCGCGTACGCGTCGGCCAGCCCGCGACTGGCGCGCAAGAACGACAGCCAGGTCCGGCGGTCCAGAATGTTGATCGTCGCCGCCGGCGCACCCGAGCCATAGACCCAGCGCCGGTCGCCCTGCACGACGACCAGGCGCCCGACCTTCATCCGGCCCAGCACGATGGATACGAGCCAGCGGGACAGCGTGACGATCATGCCCGATCCTCCTGCGGGTGGCCGAGATGGGCGGTTTGGCCGGGACAAAGGGATTGGCCGGGACGAGACGATTGGCCGCGACGAGACGATTGGCCCGGACGAGCGGTTTGGCCGGGACTAGACGGATTGCCGCTGGGGTGGCCAGGCTGGCCGGGATTTGGGTAAACCGGAAACCTGCGCAGCCACATACCGGCGGCATGCCCGTAGATCAACGCAAGCACGCGCAGGTTTGCGAAGGGATAGCGAGCGGTCATCCGGGCAGCCGAGGCACGGGTCAGCTCCCGGCGCGCGAGCTTGAGCGTCGCGTCGAACACCCGCGCGCCGGCACTCGTGCTCTCGATGTGGACCGAGAGCGTCTCCCCGGGCGTCGCCGCACGGGCGGTATAGCGGTGATCCATGCCCATGAACGGCGAGACGTGCAGTGCCTTGTCGAACCCACCGCTGAGTACCCCCGGGCCCGCACCCCCAGCCGCGGTTCCGTCGTGCATGACATAGGCATGGCGATCCCCCCACGGCGTGTTGGTCACCTCGGTGACGATCGCCTCGATCCCCTCGCCTCCCGGCACCATGCAGTAGTAGAAGCTGACGGGGTTGAAGCAGTGCCCGAACGAGCGTAGCTGGGTCAGCAGCCGGATCGGACCCGACGGGCGCGAGCCGGTTTGTGCCTGCACAGTGTCGCGCACCGCGCGCTCGAGCGCCACGCTCCGGTCGCCGAGGTAATCGCGGCGGCGAAAGCGCAGCAGCCCGGGCGAACTGGCGATCAGCCGCCCGCCGAGCAGCCCGGGCAGCTCGTCGAGGTCGACGTAGGCGAGCGCGAGCCGGTGACGAAACTCGTGGTCCGGGCCAAAACGGCGATGGCGGATGACGCCTTCGTAGATGCAACTCGCGCTCATATCCAGCCCCCCGGGCGCTCGGCGACCCGCAAGCGCGCTCACAGCCGTCCCCCCAGGCGCTCGGCGACCCGCAGCCCGCTCACGACGCCATCCTCGTGAAACCCCCAACCCCAGTACGCGCCACAGAAGTGCGTGTGGTTGCGCGCGCTGATCTCATCGAAGCGGGCCTGCGCCCTGACAGCGGCCGCGTTATAGACGGGATGCGCGTAGGGAATCTTGCGGATCACCTGCTCGGGGTTGATCTCATCGGTGCGATTGAGCGTCACGCAGAACTCGTGTGCTGAGCGCAGCGACTGCAGGCGGTTCATGTGGTAAGTGACGGTTGTGCAGTCGCGGGGCTCTGCGAGCAGGTGGTAGTTCCAGCTCGCCCACGCGCGGGGGCGTCGCGGCAGCATCCGCAGGTCAGTGTGCAGAACCGCCTCGTTGAATTGATAAGCGATCGCGCCGAGAATGTCGCGCTCGGCTTGCGTCCCGTCGCGCAGCAAGGCCAGCGCCTGATCTGAGTGGGTCGCCAGGACCACCTCGTCAAAGCGCTCAGCTTCACAACCGCGCCCTTTGACGACTGCGTGGTCTGAATGGCGCGTTATCGCCTCGACGGGCGCGCGCAGCCGCAGCCGGTCGCCGAGTGGGCGCGTCAGTGCCTCGACGTAGCGCGCCGATCCGCCCGCGATGGTGCGCCAGTGCGGGCGACCGCGGAACCCGAGCATCCCGTGATGATCGAAGAACTCGGCCATGAAGCGCGCCGGGAAGCTCCACATCTGTCGCGGGTCGGCCGACCACACGGCCGAGGCCTGCGGGACGATCAGCCGCTCCACGAACGCGCGTGAGAACGCTTGCTGCTCGAGCCAATGGCCGAGCGAGGGACCTTCTCCCTGCTCGCGGCACAGCTCGCGCGCGGCGCGGTTGAAGCGGACCAGGTCCGCGACCATGCGCTGAAACCAAGGGGTGACAAGGTGCGCACGCTTAGCGTACAAGCCATTCGCGGAGCCGCCGCTGTACTCGAAGTCGCCGGCGCCGTCGCTGACGCTGAAGGTCATCGTCGACGGCTGCCACGCAACGCGCAGCCGGCGCAGGAGGCGTTCGAAGTTCGGGTAGTTACGGTCGTTGAAGACGATGAACCCGGTGTCGACGTGCTGGGTCTCATCGGCGGTGTCGACCCGGACGGTGTTCGTGTGCCCGCCGGCGTAGTCGTTGGCCTCGAACACGGTGATCTCGTGCTCGGGTGCCAGCAGGTGCGCCACCACCAAGCCCGATATCCCCGCACCCACGATTGCGATCCTCATCGCGGCGCCTGCATCCTAACTGCGATCTTCATCGCGGCCCACCGTCCTGCGTTCGGTTTCATCGCGGCCCACCGTCTCAGGCTCCCTCGCCGAGCCCGGGCTCGGCGCTGGCGGCTTGTGCACGAGCCTCCCGCTTACGGACCCGGCGGTCAACGACTGTGGCGACCAGCACGCTCGCTTCGAAGAGGACGTAGAGCGGCGCCGTCTCGAGCGCCATCGTTATCGCGTCGCCGGGTAGCACGGCGGCGATCGCGGCGCACGCCGCGATCGCATAACGGCGATTGTGGCGTAGCTGGCGCGGGGTGACCAGGCCCGCGCGGGTGATGGCTAGGATTCCGACGGGCACCTGGAACAGGAGCCCCATCGCGAGGATGATCATCGCCGCGAACTTGTAGTACTGACTGGCCTGCACGAGCACGTTGAACTGGGCGCTGTTGAAGTTCTGGAAGAAGTGCACAGAGGCTGGCAAGACGACGAAGTATCCGAACGCCACCCCGGCAATGAACAGCACGGGAATCGCGAGCGTCAGGGGCAGCATGTGCCGGCGCATCTCGGGCTCGAACGCCGGCATCAGGAACCCGTAGGCCTGGTTCAGCAGCACCGGCAGGGAAAGGATCAGCGCGAAGATCAGGGTGATGGTGAGCGTGGTCGTAAACGGCTCGCCGATCCCGAGCGTGATCGGCTTGTCGCCCGTCGGCGCGGCCGAAAGGGCCGAGATGTCGCGTTGGAGGCTCGCCTGCACGCGCTGCAGCGACGTCCGCGTAGCCGGCGTCTGCAGGCCCTCCGAGCCGAGCACCCCCGCGACCGTCCGTAGCTGGATGGCGAGATCCTTTGCCCCGAGCTGCACCTTGTAAGTGGCGCCGATCGGGCCGTGGAAGTCGCGTACCTGTTGCTGGGTCTGGTGCGCGAGCGGGTCGTTGATCAGGTTCAGCAGCCGGTGGTTCTGCCAGAAGCAGACTCCGAATGCCACCACGAGCACGAGCAGGGAGAAGATCAACCGCGTACGCAGCTCGTCGAGGTGCCCGACGAGGCTTACGCGGTCCTCGTAACCGATCGGCCGCAGCGCAGCGGTCGGTATTCGTCGCATCGACGCTAGAGGGACGGGGTCCGCGGGGGTGGCCCTGACGACTCAGCCGGCCGGCTGGGTCGGCGTGCTCCCGGCCTGTGACTGGGGCGCGCGGCCATTGCGCGTCTCTGCGCGCTGAGCCTGTGGCGCTGGCGCTGGCGCCGGCGCGGGCCGGCGCTCGGTGCGCGGCTCGGGTGCGCGCCGAGCCTGCGGCGCCGGCGCGGGCCGGCGCTCGGTGCGCGGCTCGGGTGCGCGCAGGGGAGACTGCTCGGGCGCTGACCTAGGCTCGGTGCGCGGTTGCGCTACGCGCTGAGGCTGCGACGCCGACCGACGCTCGGGTGCGCGCAAAGGCTGCGGCTCGGGGGCACGCAGGGGCGGCTCCTCGGGTGCGGGCAAAGGCGGCTGTTCGTCCATGTACTCGGCGTCCGTGTACTCGGCCTGCGGCGCGGGAGCGCGCTCGGGCTGGACGGCAGCGGGCTGGGCAGGAGCCTGCGCCACCGGCTCGGCCTCCTTCTCCGGCGCCGTCAGGTGGCTCAGCTCATGCGAGTTGCTGTCGCCGTTGATGGCGTCCTTGAAGCCACGCAGGCCGGAGCCGAGTGAGCGGCCCATCTCGGGCAGCCGCTTGGCACCGAAGACGAGCAGCACGATGATCAGCAGGATTGCGATGTGAAGTGGATTCTCGAGTCCCATAGCGGCTTTCGGTCGGTTGGTTGCCTTGATTCTACGACCCAGGCCGAATTTCGGATCACTTTCCGATCAGCCGGGCGACGATCGGGGTGCGATCGCGGAAGTTGGAGGCCGGTGGGACCGCGAGCACGGGCACGGATCGCCCGTCAGGGAGCGAGCGGATCGGGCGCGCCGACATCCGTATAGGCCGGCGCCTGATACGCCTGATTTGGAACCCCGCCGATCGCCAGCAGCCGGATGCCGCCGGTGCCGGGTGCGATCCGCCGCTTGGCCCCGGGCCCGACGCGCACGATCGTCTCCGGATCGAGATCCACGATGTCGCCGTCGACCTCCATCGTGCCCGTCCCGCGCAGCACGACAAAGACCTCCTCCTGCCCGGCCTGCGCGTGGTCGTGCTCGGGATGGTCGTCGGCCCCGCGCTCGAGGTCGATCACCGCCAGCCCGAAGGACTGCACCCCGAGCTCTCCGCGCGCGCGAAGAAGCAACCCTTTGTAGAAGGTGTCCATATCGCCAATCCGCCTGACGGTGTAGTCGCTCACAAAAGCTCCTCGAATACGGCGTCGACCTGCTCCCATCCGATCCGGAGCAGGAATTGGGAGTTGCGCCCATAAGACTTGGCGCCCAGGATGAAGAAGCCCGGCTCGGGGTTGCGCAGCGTCTCGGACCCCGGTGCTCCGAGCGCAAGGCAGTCGCCGTCGCCGCCTTGCGCCAACAGTTGGGCGGCGAGCTTGATCGGGCCGAGCGAGGCATAGCACTCATGCACCTGAAGCTGGCGGTAGAGCGAGGCGTCGGGGGCGCTGCCGTTGAGCGCGAGCACCTGGTCGACCTCGATCTCCTGCGCCTGCCCGTTGCGAAGCGTGACGCGCAATCGGCCGTCCTCCCCCGGAGCCAGCGCGTCTGTGACCACGCCGCGATGGACCTCGACGGCGTCGCACGCCCCGCGCAGGAGATCCTCGGCCGCACGATGGAGGGCATCGCGCGCAGGCAGCGGATCCGCGGGCAGGACAAAGACCGGCTCTGGGCGCCGCAGCGCCCAGACCACGTGTGTCGCCGGAGCATCTCGCGCCAGCTCCGCGAGCGCGACGGCCGCGCTCTGTGCACTGTGGCCGGCACCCGTCAACAGTACCGTGCGACTCGCGTATTGCGCAAAGGGCTCCAGCGTGCGCGTGATCCGCTCCCCCAGCGCCCGCTCGCCCGGAGCGTCGATTCCCCCATCGCCCAGCCGATTGGGATTGCCATAGGTCCCGGTAGCGTCGATCACCGCGTCGGCGTAGTCAATCCGTTCTTTGAGATGAGCGTCGCGAACGAGGAGGCGAAACCGGCGCCGTGCGCGCTCCGGCGCGCCGATCGCCTCGTGCTTGAGCAAGCCCTCGCGGCCGACCGCCACCACCGTCGTCGCCGTCCGCACGGCGCCGGCGAGTGACGGCAGCGCGGCGACCGGCTCCAGCAGCTCTGACGCGAGCTGATCGCCAGTCGGCAGCGCGGCGCCCGTGGGCGCACGAGCACCCAGCGCCGCCGCCATCCGTGGCGAGACGTTCATTTGCCACGGCGTGAACAGGCGCACGTGGCCCCAGCGGCGCACGTGCCCGGCCACGGTCTCCGCGCGCTCGTAGATCGTGATCCGGTGCCCATGCTCGATGGCCGCCAGCGCGGCCTCCAAGCCGACCGGACCGGCACCCAAGATCGCGACCTGCATCCGGCCGATGCTAGCGGTCGGCTGAGGAGTGGCTGGGCGATCGCCGGCCATCGGTTGGTGTGCCGGCGCCCGAGGGGGCGCCATCACCGTTGCGCGCGCCGGGGCGGGCGCCATCATCGTTGCGCGCGCCGGAGTGGGCGCCGTCATCGTTGCGCGCGCCGGGGTGGGCGCCGTCACCCGCCAGGGCTCCGGCTGGGTCCTCCGGAACGCCGGCTAGCAATCGCTCGCGCAGCCGGGCGCCGGTGCCCGCGGCGGCCGCACGCGCGGCGCGCGCGTCGCTGAGCTCCAGCCCGTGCTCGGAGGCGAAGTCGACAAGCGACTGGCGCTCCTCGTCCTGGCGAGCAAAGCGCATGAACAGCCACGCGAGCACGAGCACAGTGAGGATGATCTGCTCGACCATCATGATCCCCCCGGCGAGGTTCTGGTCTGAGAGCGCGCTCAGCCCCCGGCGCTCATCGCTGCCATTGTAGACGGGGTAGAAGACCGTCTGGGCCCAGATCAACACGTTGGCCAGGACGGCACCGATGAAGCGCACGAGCACCACGTACCCGAGGCACGCCCAGTTGCTGAACCACGCCGGCTTCGGCAGCGGGCCCAGTAGTGCCAGCCACAGGAGCGTCCCGAACCACAAGAGGCACGCATGCTCCAGCGCGTGGACGAGGTCGTGACGGATCGCGAGCTGGTAGAAGATCGGCAGGTGCCAGATGTAGAGGTCGAGCGCCCACAGCACGAGCGCGGTGATCGGGTTGGAGAGCCGGCGCACCAGACGCGTGGCGCGGATGTGCAGCAGCGGCTGCAACATCGGCCCAGTCAGCCCGACCACGATCAAGAGCGAGGCGATGTCGCCGATCAGGATGTGCTGGACCATGTGCGCCATCAGAACGCTGTCGGCGAGGCCGTCGAAGGGCGGTAGCTGCACGGCTGTCACCATCGCCACGCCACAGGCGAAGGCCACGCGCCGGCCCATGGAGACTGCCTTGCGCTCGCGCGCGACGGTCCGCGCCCGGATGCTGTAGCCGATCAGGTAGACCACGCAGGCCGCCACCGGCGGCAAGAACTCCCCCAGGTGCAGGGCAGAACTGGAGGCGACGGGGATCGGCGGCATGGGCATCGGCAGGGTTTCAGCGACGGCCGAGAGCGTAATGGTCGATATCGTTCTCCAGCGGCGCCAGCGTGTCGTACTGGCCGATGTGCACGTAGCCGACCTTACCGGCGCGATCGATGAAGATCGTGTCCGGGAAGCCCTCGATCGCGGCCAGCGGCGCGAGCTGTGCCGGAGAGGTCTGATAGCTCGGATAGCTGACCGGATGCTCGGCGAGGAACGGGCGCGCAACGCTGGCGGAGTCGCTCGTGTCGGCGCCCAGGAACGCGACCTGGCGCCCGAAGCGCGCCGAGGCGGAGGCGAACAGCGAAAACTCCTCGCGGCATGGGAGGCACGACGATTGCCAGACGTTGAGCACCACCGGGTAGCCGCGTAACGCGTAGAGACCGGCGGTGAGCGAGGCGCTCGAGCCCAGAAGGTCGCCTGCCTGCCGGTGCAGCCGCGCGAGTGAGCTCGGTGAGCCCGCCAGCGCCCGCTGGGCGGCGGCGGCGCTCGGCGCCTTCAGTGGCGGCAGCGCGCTGGCCGGGATCTCCCTGCCCATCAGCCAGTAGAGGTCGTCGAGCGCCTGCCCGGCGGTCCAGGGCAGCGACGGGTGAGCGAGGTTCTGGCGCCCGTGGTCGTTGAGCAGCCCTCGCAGGGCTGGTAGCAGTTTGCCGCTCACGTCCGGCTGACCCTCGTCGGCGATCCGCTCCTGGCCGGCGGGGTCCAGGAAGAACAGCGCGTCGGAGTGCTGCACATCGAAGCTCTCCGGCTTGTGGGTAAGCCAGTCGACGTCCGGCGGGTTGCCCTGCGGCACGCGCTGGTAGCCCACGCCGAAGAACTTCCACAAGCGGTGGATCTCTGGCTTTGTCCCGGTCAGCAACTCGAAGTTGACGCCCGTCAAGCGGCGATAGGCGCGCAAGCGCGCGGGACTGTCGCGCCACGGGTCGACTGTCGCTTCGGCGACGATGACGCGATTCGCGAGGCCTGCATGCCGGAGCTCGGTCGTGAGCGTCATGAGCGCTCCGGTGGTCATCGGGCACACCTCGTGGCAAAGCGTCAGCGAGGGAGCCAGCACGACCCACTTGCCACGCCAGGCGCTCAGCGCCGCCGGCCTTCCACGGTCGTCGATCAGCGTCAGCAACGGAACGTGCCGCGGGCGCTCCACCGCGGTCCCCATCGCAAGCGGCGCCGGCACCACCGCCGGGGCGCTCGGCCGTCCTGGCCCCCACGTCGCCAGCGCCGAGAGCGCCGTCAGCAACGCCAGCAGAACGACGGTCCCAGCGATCGATATCCGGCGCAGACGGCGGTAGGACACTGCGCTCTGATTCTAGTTCCGCCTAATTCCCCGGCGCGGCACGCCATACTGCGATCCCCATGTCCTCCACCGGGAGCAGCCGTACCGACGCCGGGGATCGCCTCGAGCGCAACCCCACCGATGCCGGGAATCGCCCCAAGCGCCGGCGTACCATGGGCGGGGACCGCCCCAAGCACGACCCGCTTCCACGCAGCGCGTGGACGCGCTTGGCCGCGTGCACGGGCGCCGCGGCGTTGCTGCAACTCGATGGGACGCTGATCACGGTCGCGCTGCCATCCGTCGCCCGCGGCTTGCACGTGAGCAGCGCGTCGACCGCCGTGCTCCTGACAGCCTACTTCGGCGCCTACGCGCTCTTGCTGCTTCCCGGCGGGGCACTCGTCGACCGCTTTGGGGCCCGTCGCTTGGCGTTGATCGGGCTGGGCGTGTTCGCGGTCGGCGCGGCTGCCGGAGCGCTCTCCTCGAGCATGGCGACGCTGATCCTCACGCGCGTGATCCAGGGCGCCGGGGCGGGTCTGGTCAGCCCGGCCGCGCTCGCGGGCGCGATTAGCGGCTTTCCCGCTGAGCGCCGCGGTAGCGCGCTCGGGATCTGGGGCGCGAGCGCGGGCATCTCGAACCTGCTCGGACCGGTGCTCGGAGGTCTGCTGACGGTGGCGTTCGGCTGGCGAGCCGACTGGTGGGCGCTCGTGCCGCTGACGGCGCTCGCGCTGTGGGCGATCGTGCGCCAACTGCCCACGATCGTCCACGACGACACGAGCGAGGAGAAGCATCCGTCTTTGAACCCGGTGGTGCTCGCCGCGACGCTGATCGCCGCGCTCACGTTCGCGGTGATGATCGGCTCGTTCTATCTCGCTGAGCAGTATCTCCAGCGCGCCGCCGGCTACTCGGCGCTTGGAGCATCGAGCGCGCTCGTGATCGTGGCCCTGCTGGTCGGCGCGGGCGCGCCGCTCGCCGGTCGCCTCGCCGATAGCAGCGGCGAGCGGCTGCCGGCGGTGCTCGGGTTCGTGGCCGCCGGGGTTGGCCTGTTGGTGCTCGGGATCCCCGGCGTGTCGCTGGACAGCGTCGTGACGATCGTGCCACTGATCCCCGTCGGTCTTGGTCTCGGACTGCTGTTCGTGCCCACCTCGCGCGCCGCGCTGAACGCGAACCCACTCGCCTTCCACGGACGCACCTCGGCGGTGCTGTCAGTCGGCCGGCTGGGTGGCGCAGCCGTGGGAGCCGGTCTCGCGGGCATCGCGCTATCCGGCGGTCCCAGTGCCTCGGCGGTACACCACGCGCTGCTGCTCGCCGCCGCGCTGTGCATCGTGGTCGGGATACCAGCCTCGAGCAGGCTGGGGTCGGGGGCCAGTCGTCGCTCGGTGCTGAAGCCGAGTACCGGCGGCTGAGGGCTGATTTGGACGCCCAGGCGCGCGGGTGATCGCGGCGTTGGAGGCGAGCTCGGTGGACATTGGGTGCCCGAGCGCGGGTGAGCAGGCAGCCCAGTGGCCTGCAGGCCACTGGGCACTTCAGGCCCCGCCTACAGCTGCCGATCGACCCGCTCCCGATAGGCGCGCAGCAATCGCCGGTGGGTGGGCCATCCGATCATGTGCTCGTGCTCGTCAAGGACGGGAAGTCCCTGGTCGTCGGTGGCGCCGAGGGCGAGCACCGTCCTCTAGGGAATCGTAGCCGTGCAGGGCCGGCGCCTCCCGCGCGAGCGCCGCTGCCAGCGGCTCGTGGTCGTCCGCGCGGGTGATCACGTGCGTCCGTCCATTGCCGCGACTACGCCTGAGAGCGTGCCATCGCGGTGATGACGAGTCGACATCGACACTGCGGTGAGCACGAGAAAGCTGGAAGCAACTCACCCGGTGACGCCATCTACCGAGCCTAGGATGCCGAGCTCGGCGCCAGCGGCCGCGACGCCGTCGCCGCCGAGATTCGCCGGCTCCTGGATCGCGTCGAGTTCGCCGGCGCTCGGCTGGCTCCGGCTCGCGCTCGACGGCTGATCCAGCGGACCACACGACTGATCGCGGAGCCCCGAAACCTGTCTCAGGCCCGGACGCCGCCGCCGGCGACGGCCTGGCGTCGCTGCGCGGACGGACGGCCGCCGATGCGGGTCTGGCAGCCTGCACAGGTCGACAAGACCGCCGGAATCTCGACGCCCTGTCGTGTCATGCATGTCCCACGTGCATAGGGCAAGATACCCCGCGAGTGGCGAGCGATTGTGCGATTGCCGTGTAATGCAGGTCCTTCCCGACGTTGCGGCCGCGGCGGCGGCGTGGTCGAGGACTGGTTGGCCCACGGTCGAAGCCGGGTAGCTCAGGCGACCGACGCGAACCGCTCGATCTCGTGTAGGAGCTGCTCCACGAGGCGGGGTGGCCGCGGGAATCTGCGCACGACCGGCCAGCCGGATGCGGCGAGCCAAGTCACGGAGGTGGGCAGCGTCCACTCGAGGTAGCGGCGCAGCCTGCCCGGGCTGCGGGTCATTGGCACGGACGTGAAGCCAATCGGCGCCGGACCGCTCGCCAGGTTGTCCGCCACCGTCAGCGTGACCGGGGCTTGCGGGCGCGCGTAGGTGAGCCTCACGTCGCCGACCCCATCGGGCACGAGGCCGAGGTAGTGGGTCGCTCGCCCCTGAGAGTCCGAGCCGAGCGCGTATCCCCCCGCGACCCCGGCATAGCTGCCGCACATCTCGGTGACCAGGACGGCCGACACGTATTCGAGCAGGCAGTACCCTGGGCCCGGAGGCAGCACGCCGAAATAGTCCAGCACCGCGCGGCGCTGCGCTGCGGGCAGCGCGCGCCGGCATTGCAGAGAGATCCGGGGCCGCGCCGCGGTGCCGCTCACGACGAAGACGGGGCTGCCGGGAACCGCGCCGAGGCGGCGAACCGAGCGAGGGTCATAACGGGTGAACGGTCCGGTGATCGCGTCGAGCAGGTCCGGCCCAGCCGGCGGGGCGTCCTGGGGCTGCTGAGTACGGCGTAAGACAGCGAAGTGGGCCAGGACCAACGCGGAAGCCGGGCCCCCGACGCGCGGTGGCGTGTTCAGCTCCTTGAACAACGAGCGACACGCGGTCGCGATCGCTGGCCTTCGCACGCGCGCCGCCGAAGCGCCGCCTACCGGGGCGACGCTGAGCGACGCCAGGATGAAGACGATGAGGGCCAGGAGGCCCTGCCGGCTCATCCGATCCGCCACTGGATCGGTCCCAGTCCCGGGAAGCGAAGCGCCTCCGCGGCCACTCCGGTGAGGTCCCATTCTCCCCCAAGTATATATGGCCCGCGGTCGATCACGGGGACCCGGATCGCTCTTCCGCCGTAGACGAAGATGACCTCGGTCCCGCACGGCCCGTCTTGTTGGCGACGCCGAGTTGCGGAATGTGCGGGACGCCGCCGCACGCGATCGGGAGGCCGTAGTCGGTGGATACCGACTCGATGCTGACGTTGTACTGGCCGAGGCGGGAGCTGAGCGAGGAGCGCGCAGGAGAGATTGAGGCGGTCGAGGTGATACCGCGCGATCAACTACCGCAAACGAGAGGGGCGGGCTGGCCAACGAGGTTCTCATCTTCGACGGCCCTTTGATCACCCAAGGTTACGGGACCTACCTGGGCTAGCCGGGCGTAGACCTTCGTTCGCTCTTCTGAATCCACTGCACCGCTCGCCACACCTCCGGTGCGGGGGAAGTCCATAGCGTCACAACTCGCTCACTCGCGGCCGCCTCGAAGGCGACTGTCGCGAGGTGCGCGCATAGCGCGCCATTCACGACACTCGCGCCAGCGAGACCAGCGAGTGTCGAGCTATGACGGCGTTGGCATGCGCGGGCGCGCCGGTCTCATTTACCCGTCGTGGTCTGCCCCAAGGCCACCCCCGCGGCCGAGCTCGGCCCCCGCGGCGTAAGGACAAACGCGGTGGCACCCGGGCTACATCGCGACGCCGAGCTCTTCCGCAACACCACGCGTGCGAGAACCCCGGGCGCCGAGGGGCGGTCGGCCGGCGCTCCGCTGTGCTCCGCTCGCTGTGCTGTGTTCCGCTCCGCTCCGCTGTGCTGCTGCTGTGCTGTGCTGCTGCTGCTGCTGCTGCTGCTGCTGCTGTGAGAGAAGGGTACGCCGCTGGCCGCGGTGGGCCAGTGCGTCTCGACCCAGGACGCTCGCTCGAACTCGGTTCATCATCATCACGTGGGCGGAACAGCGGCTACACATCGTCGTGGTCATGGAACAGTCACGTTTCCCGATCCCAGCTCTGAAGGTCGAGGGGCACCCGGGCTGATGGGCCGTGACTCGCCGGCGTTGCGGCGACGCCAGAGGGCAGCGCGCTTGATGCATCCGCGATCCGGAACCGGCGCGAGCTTTGACGACCCGCTGAGACCTCGAGCGCGCGTTCGAGCGCTCCTCACCGAGAAGCTCGACCGGCGCGTTCAATCGTTCGACCCAGCAGCTGCGGCAGCCGCCGGTCAGATTCACGGACCTCTGCCTCCATAATGCGCCAGTGCTGTCGGGCTCTCCGGCTGCAACTTGGCCTCGAGGTCCACTTCAAGTTTCCCGATCAGGATCTGGGCCATGGCACGATGCTATCGCCGCGCGAGGCGGTAGAATTGGTACGCTTGCGCGCCTCAGCGAGGATCCGGGCTAGCCGGCGGAGCGAGCCGCCGCCTTCGCCTGCGGCGTCGGAGACTTTGCGTCCGCCCGTTGGCGCTGGTGCCGCCGCGCCGATGAGAAACGGGCGGCCCCGCGGTCTATGGCTTTCGTGAGCACGCTTAGGATTCCGCCGATGGCCGTGGTGTGCGTTCGAGGGCCGCTGCGCAAGCTCGCAGGCGGTCGCGCGGAGCATGAGCTGGAGGGAGCGACGGTGGTCGAACTGCTTCGCGCGTTGGAGCTCCGCCACCCGGACATGGGCGGATGGATCCTTGACGAGCGTGGCTTGATCCGCCGCCATATCAATGTGTTCGTCAACGGGGAGCGTGGGGGCGAGGCGACGGCGGTGCGGTGCGGGGACCGCATCGAGGTGCTACCCGCAATAACAGGAGGCTGAGAGATGACCGAGTTGCTGGTGGGGACGAAGAAGGGCCTGTTCCTGCTCGAAGGCGAGCCAGGTTCCGGCTTTGAGATCAAGACGCGCGCGTTTGCAGGCCAGCCGGTCGACTTCGCGACACGGGATCCTCGCAGCGGGCGGCTGCTCGCGACCGTGACCTCGCCGTTCTACGGGCCGAAGATCCTGTATGCCGACGGCGATCCGGAGGCAGAGTGGGAGCAGGCCGACGGCGTCGCCCTGCCCGAAGACGGCGATCAGGCACTCGAGCGGATCTGGGTCATTGCCTGCGGCGAGGCCGACGACACCGTGTATGCCGGCGGAGACCCCGGAGTCCTGTTTCAGAGCCACGACGGCGGAGCGAGCTGGGAGATCAACGCCGGACTGTGGGAGCAGCCGTCGCGCTCGCACTGGCAGCCTGGCGGCGGCGGGCTTTGCCTGCACTCGATCTGCACCTGGCCGGGTGATCCCGACAAGCTGGCTGTCGCAGTTTCCGCCGCCGGCATGTGGCTGACCGACGACGGCGGCCGTACCTGGCGGCGGGGCAACGAGGGGCTCAACCCGCGCTACCTGCCCGAGGAGGCGCTAAAGGATGAGAACGCTGGCCGCTGCGTGCATCACGTCGAGCGCGCGCGGAGGCAACCCGGGCGAATGTACATGCAGTTCCACGGCGGTGTCTATCGCTCCGAGGACGCGGGCGAAAGCTGGACCGACATCGGTGGCGGTGGGCTCCCGTCTGACTTCGGCTTCCCGCTGATGGTTGACCCCGCCGATCCGGACAGCGCCTACGTGATCCCGCTCGTCGCCGACATGGATCGCGTGACTCCCGACGGCCGCGTCCGCGTCTATGAGACGCGCGACGCGGGCTCGAGCTGGGCACCCCGGGGAGACGGTCTGCCGGCGCGACACGCTTACCTGACGGTGCTGCGCCAGGCGTTCACCAGCGCCGAGGAGGGCGACCAACTCGAGCTCTACTTCGGCGCTACCTCCGGCGATCTATTCGGCTCGGGCGACGCCGGCGCCACCTGGTCGCAGGTCGCGACACGGCTGCCGCCGGTCTTCTCGGTGGTCGCCGTCTAGGAGATTGGTGTTTTTTGTGACGGTTCAGCTGGCGTCTGGCTGACCGGTTTTCCGTCCGACCCTCAAGTCATACTTGAGGGTATGAGCCTCGGAATTTCTCCCCGCCAGCCGGACATGTTCGCG